>OBKR01000551.1_pt1 | contig 40877 bp, 35 predicted proteins | sample 1518991 | NCBI WGS metagenome assembly OBKR01 (sample SAMEA2452117, study PRJEB22498) | human gut metagenome | biome: human feces; feature: human gut; material: feces | place: Australia | collected 2012
AAAATAGTCCAATATGCCTTTAGGCAGGAATAAGGACAAAACAGATTTATAATTAACTGAATTGCGTTTCATAACACAAAGATATGACTTTTACGCTTTTGTTAAATCCCCAAGTTTAAAATCTGTGCCCTTATAAAGCAAATCCCTCATCAGTTATGGACAAAAAAAATGCGGATATGAATTCATACCGCATAACTTATAATTTAAAAAAACATATTCAGGATTCTCGTTTAGTAAAAGAAAAGTAACGACCCCCTTCCAACAGAAATTTATTCTATATAAATCTTATCAGATAAATGCAGTCACCCATTTTCCTTCCCTCTGTATATTTTTTATTTCTCCCCATATATTTCTCTCCCTTAACACATCTCCCTCTCTTGTGAATTGCCTTCCTTATTGGAAGGGGGTCAAGAAATATCAATTACCATTGGCAAATATATGTTATTTTATCTATAATTAAAAAGAAAAAACGTCTTTTTTTTGCATTTACCTAAAAATAATTTAGAAGAACTGAAAAGTTATAAATTGTAATACATACACGCATTTGAGATAATATTAGAAAAACAAGTTGCTCGTATGGGTTAACTTATTGTCATCGCCTTATTGTATCAGAAACACTAATCAAGATAAAAAGACTTTAATTTGGAAAAGCTGTTATGCATGGCTTTTATATATTCCTAACGACCAACAGTTCAATCTAAAAAGGTATATTTGCAACAATTATAAACTATAAAAACCTACAACTCTGCCTATGAATGAAATGGAACTGATGATGCACTTGCATCTAAACAATAATCGGCAAGGACCAGGAGATGAAAATGCAACCAAGCTGGCATTACAACTTGCACAGATTGACACAACACAACCTTTCAGAGTAGCTGATATCGGATGTGGCACTGGTGCTCAAACTGTTACTCTGGCAAAACTTCTTAAAGGAGAAATCATCGCAGTAGATATTTTCGATACCTTTCTGCAAAAAATGAAGGAACGCATCTACAGACAAAATCTTCAGGCAAACATAAGTATGCTAGCAGCGTCCATGGACGACCTACCTTTTCAAAAAGAAGAATTTGACATCATATGGTCTGAAGGTGCCGTATACAATATCGGATTCAGAAAAGGTATTACTTATTGGAAAAATTTTCTTAAGAAAGGAGGCATTCTTGCTGTTTCTGAATTATCATGGATTACAAACAGCCGCCCTAAACCCTTGGAAGACTTCTGGCTCAATGAATATCCTGAAGTCAGTACGGCATCCGAGAAAATCAAAGTACTGGAAGATGCCGGATACAAGGTACTCGGACATTTTATTTTGCCGGAAAATTGTTGGACCGAAAATTATTATATCCCTCTACTCAAGAGCCACGATAATTTTATCCGAAAATTCGGACATATAAGTCTGGCACATAAAATAGTAGAGACAGACAGGCAAGAAATGGAATTCTATTCCAAGTATAAGGAATATTATAGCTATGGTTTTTACATCGCACGGAAAATATGACCAGCATATCCCAATATTAAATGAATGACATATAAGAACTAAAAATAGTCAAATACCAGACGCATTTATTCTTATTTAATAGACTTTCTATCCTTATCTGAATGAATATGTCTAAATTTAACCGTAAAATTAAGTAAGAATCAATCTGTTATAAAAGCAAGACATATGAAACAGGAAATACAGATTTATTGCAAGAACAACCAGAAGACACAAGCATTCGCTACCGGAAGCTCCCTCTATGAAATCTATAAAGGATTTGACCTGCAAATGCCTTACGGAGTTGTAAGCGCCAAGGTAAACAACCGGGTAGAAGGTCTCAATTTTAAAGTTTACCACAACAAAGACGTAGAGTTCCTGGACATCTCTTCAGAATCGGGACTGCGCACCTACGTACGCTCACTGTGCTTCGTACTTTGCAAAGCCGTAGAAGACCTGTATCCCAACGGGCAGATTCTGTTGGAACATCCGGTCTCGAAAGGATACTACTGCAGCTTGCGCATAGGCAAGGAAATAGCACTTGAAGACGTAACACGCATAAAAAAACGCATGGAAGAAATCATTGCCGAAAACATCCCCTTCCATCGCATAGAAGAACATACAGAAGATGCCATCAGGCTGTTTAAGGAAAAAGGCATGACCGACAAGGTAAAACTATTGCAAACAACCGGACGGCTTTATACCAACTATTATAAATTGGGCAACAGTGTTGACTACTATTATGGAAGTCTGCTGCCGAGTACCGGCCACATCAAACTGTTCGACCTCGTGAAGTATTATGACGGACTTCTGCTGAGATTCCCCAACCGCAAAAACCCTTCTACTCTGGGCGAGATGGTGAAACAGGAAAAAATGCTCGAAGTATTCAAGGAAAACCGCAAATGGCAGGAAATCATGGAAGTCAGCACAGTGGGAGATATCAATCAGGCTATTCAAGCAGGCCATGCCACAGATCTGATAAACGTAGCCGAGGCGTTACAGGAAAAACGAATCGCACGGATAGCTGATGACATTTGCCAGAGAAAAGACATAAAAGTGGTGCTCATATCAGGACCCTCATCGTCTGGAAAGACCACTTTCAGCAAACGTCTCTCTGTACAACTGATGGCCAACGGACGCTATCCGTATCCGATATCGCTCGACGATTATTTCGTAGACCGTGAACATACACCGCGCGATGAAAACGGTGACTATGACTATGAGTCGCTCTACGCCCTCGACCTGGAACTGTTCAACTCACACCTGGAGGCTCTGGTCAAAGGCGAAACCATAGAAATTCCGCGTTTCAACTTCACTACCGGTAAACGGGAGAACAGCGGCAATTTCCTGAAACTGAAAGATAACATGATAATCATTCTCGAAGGAATACATGCCCTAAACCCCGAACTAACTCCGCATATTGCCGAAGACAACAAATACCGTATATATGTTTCGGCACTGACTACGGTCTCACTCGACAATCACAACTATATCCCTACCACCGACAACCGTCTGCTCCGACGCATCATACGCGACTACAACTATCGGGGATATTCGGCCGAAGAGACCATCAAACGGTGGCCCAGCGTAAGAGCCGGTGAAGAGAAATGGATATTCCCTTATCAGGAAAACGCCGACGCCATGTTCAATTCAGCCCTGCTCTTTGAACTTTCGGTACTGAAAAGTCATGTTGACCCCATACTTTATCAGGTACCTGAGTCATCGCCGACATTCTCCGAAGCCTGCCGGTTACGCCGGTTTATGGAATATTTCATTCCCGTCCCCGACCATGACCTTCCGCCAACCTCACTATTGCGCGAATTTCTGGGCGGCAGCAGCTTTACATATTGAAAATAAATCTGGCAGCGGTCTTTCTATAAAAGGCCGCTGTTTTATGTTTCAACAAAAAATACTAATTTTGCAACCACAAAACATATATTCATGCAACATCAAGGGAATTACCAAATACAGAAGCAACAACAGGTACAGACCCTCTCGCCTCAACAGGTATTGGCTGTAAAACTGCTCGAACTGCCTGCCATAGAACTTGAAGAGCGCATTCGCGCCGAAGTTCTTGACAATCCGGCTCTGGAAGAAGGAAACGCTCCGGCGGACAACGAAAGCGAACAGACTGATAACAACAACATCGGTGAAGACGAAGGCGGTTCCATCTCACAGGAAGATATGGAACTCGGCGATTACCGCACTGAAGACGATATTCCCGACTACAAACTGCACGATAAGAAAAATCCCGAAACACAGGCAGAAGAGATTCCTTTCTCCGAAGGCGTATCGTTTTATGAAGTCCTGAAAGAGCAACTCGGCGAGCGTAACCTAACCGAAAGGCAAAGACAACTGGCCGAATATCTGATAGGCTCACTCGATGACGACGGCATGCTGCGCAAAGACCTGTCGACCATTGCCGATGAACTGCTGTTCAACTACGGAATGGAAACTACCCCAGAAGAAATGGAGGAAGCCCTGAAAATAATACAAGACTTCGACCCTGCCGGAATAGGAGCACGCAGTCTACAGGAGTGTCTGCTTATTCAGATACAGAGAAAGGAAGACTCACCGCTCAAGCAACTGGAACTGGAAATCATAAACAAATGCTATAACGAGTTTACACGCAAGCATTGGGACAAGATAAAACTACGCCTTAACATTACTGACCAGCAGTTTGAAGAGGCAAAAAACGAACTGATAAAGCTGAACCCGCGTCCGGGAAGCTCGCTCGGAGAAGTAATGGGACGGAACATGCAACAAATCATCCCCGACTTCATTGTAGAAACTTACGACGACGGAACAGTATCTCTTTCACTCAACGATGGAAGAATACCCGAACTGCACGTAAGCCGGGAGTTCTCGGAAATGCTTGACGAACACTCCAGAAACAAGGCCAACATGAGCAAGGAATCAAAAGAAGCTGTCATGTTCCTTAAACAGAAAATGGATGCCGCACAGGGATTTATTGACGCTGTAAAACAGCGCCAGCAAACCATGTACAACACCATGAAGGCAATCATTACCCTGCAACTTCCTTTCTTTCAGGAAGGCGACGAATCTTTGCTGCGCCCCATGATACTGAAAGACGTGGCAGGACTGGCCAAAGTAGACATATCAACGGTTTCGAGAGTGAGCAACAGCAAATACGTGCAAACCAACTATGGCATTTATCCTCTCAAGTTCTTCTTCAGCGACGGATATACGACCGACGAAGGTGAGGAACTGTCCGTACGTGAAATACGACGGGTTTTAAAGGAATGTGTAGAAAAAGAAGACAAGAGTCATCCGCTGACCGATGATGAACTGGCACGGATATTAAAAGATAAAGGATTTGCCATCGCACGCCGTACCGTGGCCAAATACCGGGAACAACTGGGCATTCCGGTGGCACGACTTAGAAAATAAAAGTATGAAAGAAACGTATTTGCGTAACATTGCACGTGTGTTGTCGGCTGTATTTACTCCATTCTACGTTCCTACCGTAGGATTTGCAGCCTTGTTCCTGTTTACGTACCTGAAAATGCTGCCGATGTTCTACCAGCTTATCGTGGTGGGCATTGTCTATCTTTTTACGGTAGTATTCCCAATGGCAGCCATTTACTTCTATCAGAAAGTAAACGGATGGACACTGCGCCATCTGGGCGACCGTGAAAAACGTGTAGTGCCTTACGTAATGACTTTCATCTCTTATGTAGTCTGCCTCGTACTGATGTATCGCATCAATATTCCCCGCTTCATGTCGGGAATCATTGTAGCATCACTGCTCGTACTGGTTATCTGTGCCATCATTAACATCTGGTGGAAAATCAGTACACATATGGCGGCCATCGGCGAATTTACGGGAGGTCTGATATCATTCAGCCTGCTGTTTTACTACAATCCGGTATACTGGCTTTGCTTTGTAATCATACTGGCCGGAATGCTGGGCACCTCACGCATCATCCTGCTGCAGCATTCGCTCGCCGAAGTACTGGTGGGTTTTGCCGTAGGACTCGTATGCGGTATTGCCGGAATATTATTCATATAACAAGAAACAAACATTTTAATACATATACATTATGAAACCTGTAGTTAGCATTATCATGGGAAGTACATCCGATCTTCCCGTTATGGAAAAGGCAGCCAAACTGCTCGACGAAATGCAGATTCCGTTTGAAATAAACGCCCTCTCGGCACACCGTACTCCTGAGGCCGTAGAAGCTTTTGCCAAAGGCGCCAAAGAACGTGGTCTGAAAGTAATCATCGCTGCTGCCGGAATGGCCGCCGCACTGCCCGGAGTAATCGCAGCCAATACTACCCTTCCGGTTATCGGAGTACCTGTAAAGGGTTCCGTGCTCGACGGTGTAGACGCTCTTTATTCCATTATTCAGATGCCTCCCGGAATTCCTGTAGCAACCGTAGCTATCAACGGAGCCATGAATGCGGCAATCCTCGCAGTACAGATGCTGGCTCTGAGCGATAACGAACTGGCCGAAAAGTTTGCCATATATAAAGAAAATCTGAAACAGAAGATTGTAAAAGCCAACGAAGAGCTGAAAGAGGTAAAATATACCTATAAAACAAACTAACTGTCATGACAGACTTATTTAACTATACACGGCGAAACACGCATGAAGTGCAGATAGGAAACACTCCCATGGGAGGAAGCAATCCTATCCGCATTCAGTCAATGACAAACACTGTGACACGTGATACTGAAGCATGCGTGGAACAGGCCAAGCGCATCATCGATGCCGGCGGAGAATATGTGCGCCTCACTACACAGGGAGTGGCCGAAGCCGAGAATCTGAAGAATATCAATATCGGACTGCGCTCACAAAACTACATGAATCCCCTCGTGGCCGATGTGCACTTCAACCCTAAGGTGGCCGAAGTGGCCGCACTGTATGCCGAAAAGGTGCGTATCAATCCGGGCAATTATGTAGATGCCGCACGCACGTTCAAGCATCTGGAATATACCGACGAAGAATATGCACAGGAACTGGAGAAGATACGCGCACGTTTCGTTCCTTTCCTGAATATCTGTAAGGAGAACCATACGGCTATCCGCATCGGAGTAAACCACGGTTCACTGTCCGACCGCATCATGTCACGCTATGGCGACACTCCCGAAGGTATGGTTGAATCGTGTATGGAGTTTCTGCGTATCTGCGTGGCCGAACAGTTTTTCAACGTGGTTATCTCTATCAAGGCAAGCAACACGGTAGTCATGGTCAAGACCGTACGCCTGCTGGCCGATGTGATGGAGCGTGAAGGCATGTCGTTCCCCCTGCATCTGGGTGTAACCGAAGCCGGTGACGGAGAAGACGGACGCATCAAGTCGGCACTCGGAATCGGTGCTTTGCTGGCCGACGGACTGGGAGACACCATACGTGTATCACTTAGCGAGGCTCCCGAAGCGGAAATCCCCGTAGCACGCAAACTGGTAGATTATGTAACTGCCCGCGAAGGACATCCTTACATTCCCGGCATGGTGCCCGAGTCGTTTAATTACCTTTCGCCGCAACGCCGAAAGACACAGCCCGTACACAATATCGGCGGCAATCAGGTACCGGTAGTCATTGCCAGCGGACTGACCGCCCGTCAGGAAGTAAACCCGCAGTTCCAGCCCGACTATATTTATACCGGACGTACACTGCCCGAACAAAGGGAATCATGCGCCTATATCGTCGATGCCGATTCCTGGACCGGAGAAGCCAATACTTATCCGGCTTTCAGACCGTCGAACGAAGACGAGGAACCGCTTTTCCTGAAAATCATGCAGTGCAATGCCGACCTGAAGTTCCTCTTCCTGTCGTACATGGCATGCAATGATGAAATCATCGCCCTGCTGCGCCATCATCCCGAGATTGTGGTCATCGCACAAAGCAATCACCCGAACAGACTGGGCGAATTGCGCGGCCTGATTCACCAGCTCACCTGTCAGGGACTGGAAAATCCGGTGGTAATCTTTGAGCACTACAGCGAAAACAATGCCGAAGACCTGCAAATAAAGGCTGCTGCCGATATGGGAGCACTCATCTTTGACGGTCTGTGCGACGGAATATTCCTGTTCAATCAGGGAAATATAGCCTCAACGGTCATTGATGCGACAGCATTTGGCATCCTGCAGGCCGGACGTGCACGCACCAGCAAGACGGAATATATCTCTTGCCCGGGATGCGGACGAACATTGTTCGACCTTCAGAGTACACTGGCACGCATCAAAGCTGCTACTGCCGACCTGAAAGGACTGAAGATAGGCGTTATGGGATGTATTGTAAACGGTCCGGGCGAAATGGCCGATGCCGATTACGGCTACGTTGGCGCCGGACGCGGAAAGGTAAGCCTGTATCGCCGCAAGGAATGCATAGAGAAAAACATTCCCGAAGAGCAGGCAGTAGACAAACTGCTTGAACTTATCCGCAACGACCGCAACAAGTAAGGCTGACTCTTCAAATAATAACAACAACTTCCTCCCTGTTACAACCAAACAGGAAGGAAGTTGTTTTCTTTTATCTATTTAGTTAAAACCATTTAATATATACCCTGTTTAATCTAATAAATTTGTTTCTTTGCACCAATTTAGCTAAAGAGTTGCTTTATGGCAAAGAAACACACCGTCCGTCTCTTCGATATGCAGTTTGTGACATCATGCATCAGCACCATAATGGTACTTATATTACTAGGAACCATGGTGTTTTTTGTATTGTCGGCCCACAGTCTGTCTGCTTACATGCGCGAAAATCTGAACTTCACCATTCTGCTGAACAATGACGCGCCTGAAACTGCCATAAAAAAGTTCCAGCAACAACTGAGTAAAGAGGATTTTGTAAAAGAATCGGTATACATCTCGAAAGAGCAGGCCCTGAAAGAACAAAGCGAAGCTATGGGCTCAGACCCGGAAGAGTTTCTTGGCTACAATCCCTTCAGTCCGTCAATCGAACTCCGTCTTACTTCTGAATACGCCAACAGTGACAGCGTGAAATGGATAAAAGAGAAAATCAACCGTAACAAGATTGTTACCGACATTGAATATCAGGCCGACCTTATGGACTCGGTCAATGACAATATACGCAAAATCAGCATTGTGCTGCTTACACTTGCCGCACTGCTCACACTCATATCATTTGCCCTTATAAACAATACTATCCGGCTAACCATATATTCCAAACGTTTCCTTATACATACCATGAAACTGGTAGGAGCCAGCTGGGGATTCATCCGCCGCCCGTTCCTGATAAGAAACCTGTGGATTGGAATATTCTCGGGAGTCATTGCCGATGCCATCCTCATGGGAGCAGCTTATATACTGGTCAGCTATGAGCCGGAACTTATAGCCATCATTACAACCGACATCATGCTCGAAGTAATGGTTGTCACACTGCTCTTCGGCATCATCATTACTTACTTGTGTGCTTACATATCGATAAACAAATACTTGCGCATGAAAGCAAGCTCACTTTATTATATTTGATTAAGACATGGACAGACAGAAATTCGCATTTGACAAAACAAACCTTATCCTGATTGCTATCGGAGTCTTTATAGTAATTATCGGTTTTCTGCTGATGACCGGACCCAGTTCGTCAGAAGCAATGTATGAACCGGACATATTCAGTGTGCGCCGCATAAAAGTTGCGCCTATCGTATGCTTTGTAGGATTCATCCTGATGATATTTGCAATTATTTATAAACCGAAAGACAAAAACAAATAACAAGAAATGGGAGATTTGACCACATTTGAAACGATCATTATCGCCATCGTTGAAGGACTGACAGAGTTTTTGCCGGTATCCTCTACCGGACATATGATTATCACACAGAATCTGCTCGATGTAGAAAGTACTGAATTTGTTAAGGCTTTTACTGTCATTATACAATTCGGAGCTATTCTTTCAGTAGTATGCCTGTATTGGAAACGTTTTTTCCGTCTGAACAAAAAACCGGCTCCTGCCGGCGCATCAGGCTTGAAACTGTTTCTTCATAAATTTGACTTTTACTGGAAACTGCTCGTAGCATTTATCCCGGCTGCAATCATCGGATTCCTGTTCAGCGACAAGATAGACCAGTTGCTTGAAAGCATTCTGGTTGTTGCCATCATGCTTATCGTAGGAGGAATATTCATGTTGTATACCGACAAGATTTTCGCCAACGAAAAGAATCAGAAAACCGAACTGACAGAAAGAAAAGCTTTCAACATTGGCTTATTTCAATGTATAGCCATGATACCGGGTGTATCACGCTCCATGGCTACCATCGTTGGAGGTATGGCACAAAAACTTACACGTAAGGAAGCTGCCGAATTCTCTTTCTTCCTGGCCGTCCCCACCATGTTTGCAGCTACAGCATACAAGCTGTTACAGTTGTTCCTCGACGGTGGAACAGATATTCTGGTTCAAAACATGCCGGCACTGATTATCGGAAATATAGTAGCATTCGTAGTAGCCATGCTGGCAATCAAATTCTTCATCAACTTTGTTACCAAATACGGTTTCAAGGCATTCGGATGGTACAGAATTATTATCGGAGTACTAATTATCATTATGCTCATATACGAAAACAACCTGACACTATAATATGAATTTCAAGGAAGGCGAAATTATATACATTGACAAACCTTATAAGTGGACTTCATTCGGAGTAGTGAACAAGGTACGCTATTTCGTATGCCGTAAACAGGGAGTAAAGAAAATAAAGGTAGGACATGCTGGAACACTCGACCCGCTGGCTACTGGAGTCATGATTCTGTGTACCGGAAAGGCGACCAAGAAGATTGAAGATTTCCAATATCAGACAAAAGAATACATAGCAACCCTCATGCTGGGGGCTACCACACCGTCGTTCGACCTGGAAAAGGAGATTGACGCCACCTACCCGACCGAACACATTACCCGCGAACTGGTAGAAGAAACCCTGAAGCAGTTTGTCGGAGAAATACAGCAGGTGCCACCCACATTCTCGGCTTGCAAGGTAAATGGCAAAAGAGCTTACGAACTGGCACGAAAAGGGAATGACGTGGAACTAAAGGCCAAGACACTGGTTATTGACGAAATAGAACTGCTGGAGTGTGAACTTCCCGTAATAAAGATAAGGGTGGTTTGCAGCAAAGGAACTTACATACGCGCACTGGCACGTGACATCGGACAGGCTCTGAACAGCGGAGCACACCTTACAGCCCTGCAACGTACCCGCGTGGGCGACGTCACACTGGACAAGTGCATGCAGCTCGATGACTTTGAAGCGTGGATAGAACAACAGGAAATAGAACCAAACGAATAAATAAATACGATTATAAATATTATGAAACTGTCTCAATTTAAATTTAAACTTCCAGAAGAGAAGATAGCCCTTCATCCGGCTCCACATCGTGATGAATCCCGACTGATGGTTGTACACAAATCGACCGGAGAAATTGAACACCGCATGTTCAAAGATATCCTTGAATATTTTGATGACAAGGACGTATTTATTTTCAATGATACCAAAGTATTCCCCGCACGCCTGTATGGAAACAAGGAAAAGACCGGTGCACGCATCGAAGTATTCCTGTTGCGCGAACTGAATGAAGAGCTTCGCCTGTGGGACGTACTGGTAGACCCCGCACGTAAAATACGTATCGGAAACAAACTGTATTTTGGAGAAGATGACTCAATGGTAGCCGAAGTCATTGACAATACCACATCACGCGGACGTACTCTCCGCTTCCTTTATGACGGACCTCACGACGAGTTTAAGAAAGCACTTTACGCACTGGGAGAACCACCATTGCCACACTTCATCAACAGAGCTGTAGAGCCCGAAGATACAGAAAACTTCCAGACCATATTCGCCAAGAACGAAGGAGCCGTTACCGCTCCGACTGCCGGAATGCACTTCAGCCGCGAACTGATGAAACGTATGGAAATCAAAGGCATTGACTTTGCATTTATCACCTTGCATGCCGGACTTGGAAACTTCCGTGAGATTGATGTGGAAGACCTTACCAAACACAAGACCGACTCTGAACAGATGTTTGTCGAGGCAGAAGCCGTGAAAAAAGTCAATGCAGCCAAAGACGGCGGACACAACGTATGTGCCGTAGGTACTACCGTAATGCGCGCCATCGAAACAGCCGTAGGTACTGACGGACATCTGAAAGAATTTGAAGGATGGACCAACAAGTTTATCTTCCCTCCCTACGATTTCAGTGTAGCAAACAGCATGATATCAAACTTCCACATGCCTTACTCTACACTGCTGATGCTTGTTGCCGCATACGGAGGTTATGACCTTGTAATGGAAGCATACGACGTGGCACTCAAAGAAGACTACCGCTTTGGTACTTACGGTGATGCCATGCTTATTCTTGACAAGTAAAAACACTGCAGACTATATGGCAAAGGCATATCTCGGACTTGGAACAAACATAGGCGACAAGAAACAGAATCTTTGTCATGCCATAGACCAAATAAAAGCGAAGATAGGGAATGTATGTTCCCTGTCTTCGTTTTATGAAACCGCCCCTTGGGGATTTGAATCAGAAAACCAGTTTGTCAACGCTGCCCTATGCGTTGAAACTACTCTCCTCCCCGAAGAACTGCTCAACACTACCCAACTGATTGAACGGGAACTGGGAAGAACCCACAAAAGTGTAAACGGCATCTATCACGACCGTATCATCGACATCGACATACTGCTGTATGACGACCTTACTCTCTGCACTCCCGTACTCACCATTCCACACCCACACATGACCGAACGCCTTTTCGTCATGGCACCTATGGCCGAAATAGCTCCTGAACTCAGACTCTCGCCCAACGGCCTCACCCTGAAAGAACTGAAAAACAGGCTGGAAGAAGAAGACAACACCCTGTGACCGAAAAATCAAAAGCTTTTCCGCTATAACAGTCTTATATTCATACAAAAGTTTATCCTTAGCTTAAGGATACATATCTCCAGGCTAAGGATACATATCCTTAGGTTGAGGATACATGTCCTTAAGCTAAGGATAAACTTTTATACCAGGACTTTTTATAAAAAGAAACCGGCAAGAAAAGAAATATCTCCAATCAACAAGCAGTTTTTCAACATAACCGGCGCATCCCATTCTCCGCTGTCGGAAAGACAATAAACAAAAGAAAACTTAAAAAAACTCCTCATATCAGTCTCTATTCACAATTAAATGGCTACCTTTGCAGCCGAAAATAAAATGTGGAAAGATTTGGGCAGCTTGCAACCACAGTAAAAAATGCTAAAACAAACAGCCTCAGCGGTTGTGCATTAACTTCCTTCCCAAACAATTTCCCCATTATGTATAATTCATTAATTCTTTAAATTTACAAAGATGGGATACTTATTTACATCCGAATCAGTGTCTGAAGGACACCCCGACAAGGTAGCGGATCAAATATCCGATGCCGTACTTGACAAACTATTGGCCTATGACCCTAGTTCAAAAGTAGCATGCGAAACATTGGTAACAACCGGACAAGTAGTAGTGGCAGGTGAAATCAAAACAAAGGCATATGTTGACCTCCAACGTATAGCTCGCGAAGTAATCAACAAAATCGGCTATACGAAAAGCGAATACATGTTCGATGGCAATTCATGCGGACTGTTTTCAGCCATCCACGAACAAAGCCCCGATATCAACCGCGGTGTAGAACGTGAAGATCCTATGGAACAAGGCGCAGGCGACCAGGGAATGATGTTTGGCTACGCAACCAATGAGACTGAAAACTACATGCCTCTCTCACTCGATCTGGCACACAAGATACTGATGGTACTTGCCGACATCCGCCGTGAAGGAAAACAAATGACTTACCTCCGCCCCGATGCAAAAAGCCAGGTAACTATCGAATATGATGACAACAACCGCCCGGTACGCATTGATACCATCGTTGTCTCTACACAGCACGATGACTTCATCAAACCGGCAGACGAGACTCCCGAAGCACAGCTCAAAGCCGATGAGGAAATGCTGGCACAAATCCGCAAAGACGTGATAGAGATTCTTATGCCGCGCGTTATTGCCAACATACATAACGAGTCAATACTTGCACTGTTTAACGACCGCATCACTTACCACGTAAATCCTACCGGAAAATTCGTTATCGGAGGTCCTCACGGAGATACTGGTCTGACAGGACGTAAAATCATTGTCGACACTTACGGTGGAAAAGGTGCACACGGAGGAGGAGCCTTCTCTGGTAAAGACCCCAGCAAGGTAGACCGCAGCGCAGCATACGCAGCCCGTCACATTGCCAAAAACCTCGTAGCTGCAGGAGTGGCCGACGAAATGCTTGTACAGGTTTCATATGCCATCGGTGTAGCCCGTCCTATCAATATCTATGTCAATACTTACGGACGCAATCATGTAAACATGACCGACGGTGAAATCGCAAAGAAGATAGACCAGCTCTTTGACCTCCGTCCGAAGGCTATTGAAGAACGCCTCAAACTGCGTAACCCTATTTATCAGGAAACAGCAGCATACGGCCACATGGGACGTGAACCGCAAATAGTAACCAAACACTTTGAATCACGTTACGAAGGCAATAAAGACGTTACCGTAGAACTTTTCACATGGGAAAAACTCGACTATGTGGATAAGGTAAAAGAAGCTTTCGGACTGAAATAAAACAATGAACAACGTTCAACGCGTATGTGTATATAGTGCATCAAGCACAAAGATAGACCCTGTCTATTTTGAATGTGCGGCCGAGCTGGGAAAACTCCTGGCCCGGCAGCACATTCATCTTATAAACGGAGCTGGACGTATGGGGCTCATGGCCGCATGTGCCAACGCAGTACTCGAAAACGGAGGCGAAGTCACAGGAATTATCCCCAAATTCATGGTGGAACAAGGATGGCAGCATGACGGACTGACCAGGCTGATAGAAACCAGCAACATGCATGAAAGAAAGGAACTCATGGCCGAACTTTCTGACGGTATCATTGCCTTGCCCGGAGGATGCGGCACAATGGAAGAGCTGCTTGAAATCATTACCTGGAAACAGCTGGGGCTATACCTGAAACCTATTGTAATTCTGAATGTGAAGAACTTCTTTGATCCGCTGATAGAAATGCTGCAACGGGCAGTAGAAGAAAACTTCATGCGACCGGAACACGCAAAAATCTGGCAAATAGCCGATACACCGTCTCAAGCAGTAGAATTACTATATACCACACCCTGGTGGAATAAGGACATCCGTAAGTTTGCAGCCATATGATATTGCCAACCGACACAACCATACTCACACAGGCAATGACAGCAGTCAATGATTCTGTCGGGCCAATACTTGCAACAGACAGTCTGCATACAGACACCGTCACAACGGAATATCTACATCCGCAAACATCTTTGCTTAATCAGATGATAAATCAGGTTATCATCTATGGAAAAGAAGGTACTCCACTACCTTACCAGATGGAAAATGACAACGGAATAATGGTTGCCATTATTTGTTGCTTTTTCCTTTTCACTTTCCTGATAGCAGGAGGAAAAAACTATATCATCCAACAACTGAAATCATTCATATATCCGAACCGCCATTCCAGCTTATTCGCAGAAGAAAGTTATCTTGATTTGAAATATCAATGCCTTTTTATTCTGAACACTTGCCTTACAACAAGTATTCTGCTTTTTCAAAATCTAAACATAACACAAACTTCTGCCACAGATACCCACTCGGCAGAATGGCTGCTTCTCTATGCTGGAATTATCTTTATATATTACATCATAAAGTATATCTTTTATTCCTTTACAAATTGGATTTTTTTCAACAAAGAACAAAAAAAGGAATGGATAAAATCCTATTTCTTCACTTTCATTTTCGAAGGTTTACTCCTATTCCCTGTTTTACTGACAACTACCTATTTCGAATTTTCAGTAACAAATAAACTCATATTTATAGGAATAATATTCCTATTGGGCAAAATTATGCTATTTTACAAAAGTAGTTACATCTTTTTTAATAAAATATATCGCGCTTTCTATTTAATTGTGTACTTTTGTGCCCTTGAAATTGTACCATGTATCTTATTATGGACAATATTGATAGTTATTAGTAGTTTGTGATAATAAAAATTTAGGACGTTGAAAATAAAAAAAATACTCGTGTCACAGCCGAAACCGGCTTCCGAGAAATCCCCTTATTATGACATTGCCCACAAATATGGAGTGGATATCGTATTTCGCCCGTTCATCAAGGTAGAAGGTGTTACAGCTAAAGAATTCAGACAACAAAAAGTATCTATACTTGATTATACGGCAATTGTGTTTACTTCACGCCATGCAATTGACCATTTCTTCAAATTGTGTGAAGAACTGCGTGTAACCATACCTGAAACGATGAAATATTTTTGTGTAACAGAAGCTATTGCGCTCTACATACAAAAATACGTTCAGTATCGTAAACGCAAGGTATTTTTCGGAAATACAGGAAAAATCAATGACCTGATACCAACAATGGTAAAACATAAAACCGAAAAATATCTGGTTCCATTGTCAGACGTACATACAGATGAGTTGAAAGATCTGCTTGACCAGAACAAACTTCAGCATACGGAAGTTGTTATGTACAGAACTGTAAGCAATGATTTTAAGGCCGACGAGAAATTCGACTATGACATGCTTATATTCTTCAGCCCTGTAGGAGTAACCGCACTGAAAAAGAACTTCCCTAATTTCGAACAGAAAGATATCGCTATTGGAAGTTTCGGTCCTACAACAGCAAAGGCTGTACGCGAAGCTGGTCTCCGTCTTGATTTGGAAGCACCTTCAACCGTAGCACCTTCAATGACAGGAGCTTTGGAACTCTACTTAAAAAACTTAAAATAAGATATAAATTACATTTATAACTCCTTACGGTGGTTTTGTACTGAATAAAGTTTAACTTTGCAGTTCAAAACCATCGTTTTTATATGCTATTATGGATAACTTACAGACCTCACAACAATCACTGACATTCAACAAGAATGAACGCTTATGCCGAAAGATCTTAATTGACCGTCTGTTCGCAGGAGGAAGCAAGTCCATATTGGCATTTCCTATCAGGATGGTATATCTGCCTGTAGAAAAAGAAAGTACTCCTGAACCGGTTTCCATACTGATAAGCGTCCCTAAAAAACGTTTCCGCAGAGCGGTGAAACGTAATCGGGTCAAAAGACAAATACGCGAAGCCTACAGACACAACAAATCTATCCTTGTTAATAAGATAGAAGAAAACAACGGAAATCATCTTATCATAGGATTTATATGGCTGGATGACAAACTTCATGAATCCACCGAAATTAACAGTAAAATGAACAATTTACTGACCAGACTTATTGAACGGTTATGACGATAAAGGCTATTATAAAACAAGTAAATCATTTGTTGGCACAGTTGCTTCTATTACCCATTTATTTTTATCGCAACTGTATTTCTCCACTCACGCCTCCTTCATGCCGTTTCACTCCAACCTGCTCACAATATGCCATAGAAGCCATCAAAAAGTATGGCCCTTTCAAAGGGCTGTATCTGGCCATACGGCGAATATTACGTTGTCATCCATGGGGAGGTTCGGGATATGACCCTGTTCCATAAAATTATGGAAAAAACAAATACCTACATGATACCGATAGACATACATACCCATCATACGGAAAATACGGAAAATGCTGTTGTCAATACGAACCTTCCCATAAAGCATACTGATGCAAAAGGATATTTCTCCATAGGCATCCATCCTTATCAAACCGACGAACATTGGGAAGAACAAATGGCTCTCATACAGCAATATGCTATTCTTCCCCAAATAGTAGCAATAGGCGAATGCGGATTGGATAAAATTTGGATAAAACAGAAAGAAAACAAGCTGCAGCAACCGCTGTTCGAAATACAAAAGCAGATTATGAAAGCGCATATCCTATGCAGTGAAAAATGCCGGAAACCTCTGATTATCCATTGCGTGAAAGCTTTTAATGAACTGATAGAACTGAAAAAGACATTCCGTCCCGACATGCCCTGGATTATCCACGGGTTCAGAAACAATGCCAACATAGCACGCGCTCTGCTGGCCGAAGGGTTCTATCTGTCGTTCGGAGAATACTTTCAGGAAGAAGCACTGTTGACAGTTCCCGACAGCAGACTGTTTATCGAGACAGACGAGAGCAAACTTCACATAGAACAAATCATAAATAAAATTGCAGCATGCCGCAACAGCAGTCAGGAAAAGCTTGTGCACATTCTACGGCAAAATTATGTGCATACATTTTCCAACTGTAATGAGCAGACTGCATATACTCTCTAAAATCAGACAAAAACAATCCCCAACAACATATCCAAGCGCAAATAATTGACAGAAAATAACAAATATACCCTTTTTTGTTGGCTTTTAAAATAAAGTATCGTACTTTTGCCTCATATACATTTGCAAATAAACATTATACTACTAAAATTAAAATCATTCGATGAATTTCGTAGAAGAACTTAGATGGCGTGGCATGCTCCACGACATGATGCCGGGAACAGAAGAGTTACTATCAAAAGAACAGGTAACCGCATACATAGGCTTTGACCCTACTGCTGATTCATTGCATATCGGTCATCTGTGTAGCGTAATGATATTAAGACACTTCCAACGATGCGGACACAAACCGCTGGCCCTGATTGGAGGAGCTACCGGTATGATTGGTGACCCTTCGGGAAAATCGGCAGAAAGAAATCTGCTCGACGAAGCAACTCTTCGTCACAATGAGGAATGCATCAAAAAACAATTAGGCAAATTCCTTGATTTTGAATCAGACGCCCCTAACCGTGCAGAACTGGTGAACAACTATGACTGGATGAAAAACTTCACCTTCCTTGATTTTGCACGTGAAGTAGGAAAACATATTACCGTTAACTACATGATGGCGAAAGATTCCGTACAGAAACGTTTGAACGGTGAAGCACGTGACGGTCTTTCATTCACCGAATTTACATACCAGCTCTTGCAAGGATATGATTTCCTTCACTTATATGAAACCAAAGGATGTAAATTGCAAATGGGCGGCTCAGACCAATGGGGAAACATCACAACCGGAGCAGAACTTATCCGCAGAACCAATGGAGGAGAAGTATTTGCCCTTACATCTCCACTGATAACCAAAGCCGACGGTGGAAAATTCGGAAAGACCGAATCGGGTAACATATGGCTCGATCCGCGTTATACTTCTCCGTATAAGTTCTACCAGTTCTGGTTGAATGTCAGCGATGAAGACGCCGCACGCTATATCAAGATCTTTACTGCTATCGGTAAAGAAGAAATTGAAGCATTGATTGCCGAACACCAGCAGGCTCCACATTTGCGTGTACTCCAAAAACGATTGGCCAAAGAGGTTACCGTCATGGTACATTCTGAAGAAGACTATAACACAGCTGTTGAAGCTTCAAACATATTGTTTGGTAATGCTACATCAGAAGCATTGCGCAAACTGGACGAAGATACCCTGCTTGCTGTTTTCGAGGGAGTTCCACAGTTTGAAGTATCACGTGACCTTGTTGCAGGCGGTGTAAAAGCAGTTGATTTGTTCGCCGAACACGCTGCCATATTCTCGTCAAAAGGAGAAATGCGTAAGCTTGTTCAAGGAGGAGGAGTTTCTCTGAACAAAGAAAAACTGAATGCATATGACCAGGAAATTACCGCGAACGATTTGATAGACAACAAATATCTGATTGTTCAACGCGGAAAAAAGAACTATTACTTAGTAATAGCTAAATAACTAATTTTTAAATTTTTCTTTTTCAAAATCAGAATCCGGCGTCGTGACGACAGCCGGATTTCTTTATTATATATGGTTATAATAAGTATTTCATAAAAAAGCTTTTCAAAATTTGGAGCTTATTACAAAAAGCTGTATCTTTGCCTCGCTTTTCAAAAGAAAGCACATAATGATTGGACTATGGTGTAATGGCAGCACAACAGGTTTTGGTTCTGTTTGTCTTGGTTCGAATCCAGGTAGTCCAACAGAATCAGAAAAAGCTTTGAAACCCCGGTTTCAGAGCTTTTTTGTTTATATCCCTCCCTCCGAATGATAAATATCTATTTGAAAGCCCTAAATAAAGTTGTTTTCTTTCTTTTTTTCAAAACAATTTCTAACTTTGGACGAAACAAAAAAGATTTTTCAGTATGGAATTCATTCAGGTTATCATATTTATTCTGGTTATTATAGCTGTCTTGTACAGAAATATCCAGAAGGAAAATGAAAAGGCACGTAAAAGAAACATTGCCCAACCTGCTCCTGCAGAAACCTTTTCGCCTGATGAAGATACCTACAGTGAAGATACGGAAATTCCGACTACATATCCTGAATACGACAACAAACAAATAACTTCCGATTGTCCGCTACAGACAACCACAACGAACTCTTCTATACAAAACCAATGCTATCCCAAAAAGAAGTATAGAGCAGAAAAAGTACAGAATAAAGAGAAAGAAAAATACAGGAATAAAAAAGATACAACGTCAACTAACATTAAACTGACCACTGCTGAAGAAGCCCGACGTGCTTTTATTTATTCTGAAATATTCAACAGAAAGTATTAATCTAAATTATAAACCTAAATAATATCATTAATATGGGATTCAGAATCATCTCGGCGGCTGAAGCTGCCAGCATTATCAAAAACGGCGATGTCATCGGACTTAGTGGATTCACTCCGGCCGGAACCCCAAAAGCCGTTACTCCAGAGATAGCTAAAATAGCAGAAGCAGAACATGCTAAAGGTAATCCTTTTAAAATAAGTATTCTTACCGGAGCTTCAACAGGTGATTCGTGCGATGGTATACTGGCACGTGCAAAAGCCATTGATTTTCGTGCACCGTATACTACCAACGCAGATTTCCGAAAAGCAGTCAACAATGGTGAAATATCCTACAACGATATCCATCTTTCACAAATGGCTCAACGCATCCGCTACAAATTCTTAGGAAAGTTAAGCGTTGCCATCATCGAAGCATGCGATGTTACTCCAGATGGAAAAATTTATCTGACAGCCAGTGTGGGTATCAGTCCTACCATTGCACGGATGGCCGATAAGATTATCATTGAGCTGAATGCTGCCCACAGTACTAAGATTAAAGGCATGCATGATATCTTCGAACCACAAGACCCTCCTTGCCGCAAAACTATTGAGATATTCAAACCGAGCGACCGGATTGGTGTCCCGTATATACAGGTAGATCCGGCCAAGATTGTAGGAATTGTCGAAGTAAACAAGCCGGATGAAGCACGCGCATTCTCTGCTCCTGACCCTGTAACAGACAAAATCGGACAGAACGTAGCCGACTTCCTGGCTGCCGATATGAAAGACGGACGCATCCCGTCAAGCTTCCTTCCTTTGCAAAGTGGTGTAGGAAACATCGCCAACGCCGTATTGGGCGCATTGGGACGCGACAAAACAATTCCTGCCTTTGAAATGTATACCGAAGTTCTGCAAGATGCGGTTGTAGATCTTATCAAACAAGGACGCGTGAAGTTTGGAAGTACCTGCTCACTGACCGTAACCAACGAATGTCTGCAAGACATTTATGACAATATGGACTTCTTCAAGGACAAACTTATTCTGCGTCCGTCGGAAATATCAAACAATCCGGAGATTGTACGCCGTCTGGGAATCATCTCTATCAATACTGCCCTTGAAGCCGACATTTACGGCAACGTAAACTCTACTCATGTTTGCGGAACCAAGATGATGAACGGTATCGGTGGTTCGGGAGACTTCACACGTGGAGCCTACATCAGCATATTCACATGTCCGTCTGTTGCCAAAGAAGGTAAAATCAGCGCCATTGTTCCTATGGTATCACACCATGACCACAGCGAACACTCTGTTTCAATCATCGTTACCGAACAGGGCGTAGCCGACTTGCGCGGAAAATGTCCAATGGACAGAGCCAAACTGATTATTGAAAACTGTGTTCATCCGTCATATAAGGAAATGTTGTGGGACTATCTGAAGATATGCAGTAAAGGACATACACCTCATCAACTGAGCGCAGCTTTTGCCATGCACGACACATTCATGCGTACCGGCGACATGCGCAATACCAAATGGGAAGAATATATAAAGTAAACCCCGTTACTTTATAAGAGCATAAAAAAAGAATGTATCCGGTTGCTGAAAACAGATATTTTAGCTGTCGGATACATTCTTTTTTATTTAAAATATAAACCCAAAAATATCTAGTTCAAGAACTGACTGACATTCAACATAAAGTTTATCCTTAGCCTAAGGATAAATATCCTCAAGGTAAGGATAAACTTTTTTACGCGTGCAAACAAAGTTTGCAGGCTTTGCACCGGAATATGCAGACGAGGTTACTTCAGTCCGCGCAGACGTCTTTCCTCTTCGGTGCTCACCAGCTTGTAGAGCTTGTCGCTGGGACGGATTTTCTCAGGTACCTTAAACGATACACGCACGCCCTTTTCCACGTGTTCTACCGACTTCAAGTCTACGCGAGGGTCTTCGAGGTTCATAAACAAGGCCCCCGTAGTAGGACCGGTTATCAGAAGCTTGTCGCCCACATGCAGGTCTGACGCCTCAATCAAGAACTCGGCAACACCCAGGTTTGAGAAATACTTGATACCTTTGCCCACATATACCTTACGCTCGGTTGCCTCCGAACCGTAATTCTTGCTCCATTCTCCCAGACGCTGTCCCAGATAATATCCGTTCCAGAAACCACGGTTGAAGACGGTTTTCAGGCGTTCGTCCCAAGCCTTTACCTTTTCTTCGGTAAACGTACCGTCAATATACGACTGAATGGCCTGCTTGTAGCATTCGGCTACGGTACGCACATATTCAGGTCCGCGTGCACGGCCTTCAATCTTGAACACGCGCACACCAGCTTCAATCATCTCATCCATGAAATGAATGGTCTTGAGGTCCTTGGGCGACATGATGTATTTGTTATCAACCTCCAGTTCGATATCACTCTCACGGTCGCGCACCGTATAGGCACGGCGGCATACCTGCATGCAGGCTCCGCGGTTGGCCGATGCGTTCAGCTCGTGCAGACTCAAATAGCACTTGCCCGATACAGCCATGCACAAGGCACCGTGACAGAACATCTCTATGCGCACCAGTTCACCGCTGGGGCCGCATATGTGCTCTTCTACAATGTGGCGGTATATCTCTTTTACCTGCTTCAGATTAAGCTCACGTGCCAGCACCACTACATCGGCAAAACGTGCATAGAAGCGCAAAGCCTCCACGTTCGATATGTTCAGCTGTGTAGAAAGGTGCACTTCCTGACCGATGCTGTTGCAATAGCTCATCACAGCCACATCGGCGGCAATGACAGCCGAAATGCCGGCCTGCTTGGCAGCATCTACAATCTTGCGCATCAGTTCAAGGTCTTCGTCATAAATAATGGTGTTTACGGTCAGATAGCTCTTCATGTCATGCTCCTCACAGATGGTGGCAATCTCTTTCAGGTCGTCAATCGTGAACGTGTTTGCCGAGCGTGCCCGCATATTCAGGTTTTCAATGCCGAAATAAATGGAGTCGGCTCCGGCCTGAATAGCTGCTGCCAGAGACTCACGCGAGCCTACAGGAGCCATGATTTCAAAGTCTTTTATGGAATAGTTCATCGCGTTATTAAGTATTTAATGATGTAACTTGCTCTTTCATAAACATCTTTTTCGCATAAGATGCCCAAATGTTGTGCAAAGGTAGGCTTTTTTCCGTAACTTTGCAGCCCAATTCCGAATAAAGATATGAAAATTAGAAATATAGACTTGGGAGAATATCCCGTGCTGCTGGCACCGATGGAAGACGTGACCGACATTGCCTTCCGCCTGATGTGCAAACAATTCGGCGCTCATCTGGTATACAGCGAATTCGTTTCGAGCGATGCCCTTGTAAGAATGGTCAACAAGAGCCTTCAGAAGCTCGCCATTTGCGATGAAGAACGCCCCGTAGCCATACAAATCTACGGCAAGGATACCGATGCGATGGTAGAAGCGGCAAAGATTGTAGAGGCACAGGCTTCGCCCGACATATTGGATATCAACTTCGGATGTCCGGTAAAGAGAGTGGCCGGAAAAGGAGCCGGAGCCGGAATGCTGCAGAACATTCCGAAAATGCTTGAGATAACCCGTGCCGTAGTAGACGCGGTGAAAATACCCGTTACGGTAAAAACCCGTCTGGGATGGGATGCCGACCATAAAATCATCGTGGAACTGGCCGAACAGTTACAGGACTGCGGTACCGAGGCACTGACCATTCACGGACGTACAAGGGCACAGATGTATACGGGAGAAGCTGACTGGACACTGATAGGAGAAGTAAAGAACAATCCGCGCATGCATATTCCTATCATAGGAAACGGTGATGTCACTACACCGCAACGTGCCAAGGAATGTTTTGACCGCTATGGGGTGGATGCCGTCATGATAGGAAGAGGAAGTTTCGGCCGTCCGTGGATATTCAAGGAAGTAACGCACTACCTGAACACGGGCGAGGAATTGCCGCCTCTGAGCTTCGACTGGAAAATGAACGTACTGCGCGAAGAGGTAATACAAAGCGTGAACCGGCTGGACGAACGCCGCGGCATTCTTCACATACGCCGCCATCTGGCTGCATCGCCTCTGTTCAAGGGTCTGCCCAACTTCCGTGATACGAGAATAGCCATGCTGAGAGCAGAAACGGTAGATGAACTTTTCAAGATATTTGACCAGATAAAAGAAACATACGGCAACTGAACAGTTGCAGTATGCCGTATTTAATAAGATACTGATACGTCCAATCCTTCGTTACGGAGCATAGCGGCTATGCGGTCGAGCTCTTCATGAGTAGCTTTTTTAAGCTCATGCGCCGGAGTTTCACGGTCGATGGTATAAATCATCACCTGACGGGGAGCAATCTGCTTCACGGCCTCCATCCACGGCAATACATACTCATCACCCGTATTGTCTACCGATACTCCTTCATAACTACCTTTCATGAACATGGTCTGTATGATAAGGTTTCCCTTGAACGCTTTCATACGCTCTACAATCTTCTGCACATCATAAGCTGAACTTGTCGGACGGTCTACCCGGCGGATGTAATCGGCATTTACCGTATCCAGCTTCAGAATATTATTATCAACACGGTTCAGCGCATCAAACACTTCCTGACGGTCTATCATGGTAGAATTGCTCAGTACGCTTACCTTGGCCTGTGGAAAATACTTGTCGCGCAATGCCAGTGTATCATTCATTATCTCGGCAAAATGCGGATGTGCGGTAGGCTCACCGTTTCCGGCAAAAGTCAGCACATCGGGTTTCGGACCGTTTTCCTGCATGTCTTTCAGACGGCTTTCGAGTGCTTCGGCCACTTCCTCGCGTGTAGGCCGGCGCAAATGCGTTTTGTGTTCACAATTAAAGCCGCACTCGCAATAAATGCAGTCGAACGTACATATCTTGCCATCACCCGGCATCAGGTTGATGCCTAACGAAACTCCCAGACGACGGCTGTGAACAGGGCCGAAGATGGGAGACGGATAAATAATAGTAGCCATAATCAAAACTATATTTTAAGTATGACAAAGGTAAGCTTTATCTATATAAACACAATGTATTGCCGGAGTATTTTAAAAGACCGGGCATGTATGATGCTCAGAAACGCACCCGAAGCTGAAGATAAAGGTCGTGCTTGTTGCTTCCTTCTATCTCCTGCGTGCCGGTACCAATGCTTTCACGGTCAAAATAACCGGTATATGCGTATTTAACAAGGAATGTCAATAACTTGTTAATATCGTATTCGGCCCACAGATAAGCATGCACGCCATGCCCGTAATAGGAAGGAAAATAAAAACTGTACATCATGCCGCGCTCATAAGCGTAAACTCTTGTATCATAGCTGTCTGTACGGAAATAGCTTCCACCCGTCTCACACTGCCACCGGGCCGATTCCGGCTTTATGATGAATGATTGTGACAACTGATAGCCCTGTTCATTTCCCGTAGTTATGAACGAAGTCATCACATAGTCGGCCGTAGTTTTCAACCCAAGCCACGATAAAGCCTGATGTTTGATCTGTGCTTTCAGCGTATGCTTCTCAAAGGGTGCTATTCCCTTTCCTTCTTCCTCTTCAAGCGTAAAGTCCTGCCCTTTGCTCTTATACTTGTATTTGAACAGCCAGCTACACTTCCGGTTCAGATTTCCTGTCAGTTGTATCAGACCTTCCACTCCACGTGAGTTCGGAAAAGAAGCCCGGTATCTCAAATACGGAAACCGGAAACAGTCAAAATAAGCAGTCAACTTGAACAAATCATAAGGAGAAGCCTCAACACCTATGTAAAAGCCATGTTCATTGCGTACCTCACTCCCTTCACCAAACGAACTGGCATATATTCCCTGATAATCCCTGGCATAATAACGGTGTAGGGCAAGCAGTCTGAAGGAAGACGAAAAACGATAGGCAGCACTGTTCAGTGTAGCTACTCCCCCATTGCCGCTCATGGCAGTCTCGCCTATGACAGACAGGCGATGCCAGTCATACCGGTAACTTATTCCGGCACTGAAAAACTTATCGCCCGAAGGATCGTACTTCTTATATGCCAGCTTCGGTTTCAACACCCTGTTGAAAACATTGTAAACAGCAGTACATTCCAACCAAAGATGATTGTTGGTATATGACAAATTACTACCAATCAGATGATTATTGATATTATTCTTTTTAGACATCTCTAAAGGAGTACGGTGATATCCGTCGGTTTTAAACGAGGTTATAAACATACCGTCGAGTGTGGCATCCTGCTCACGAAACGAATAAAACCCCGTAAAAAGAAGATTCTTACTGAGACTTACCGATGCTGCCAGTCCGCGAAAATAATTGCTCTCACTGGTGGAAGAATGCTTTTTGATTCCTTTGTTCATACTGTATATGCTGCTCAGTATGCTCTGCTTTCCTAGTGAAAAATTGGTGTTCATAACCAGCCCCTGTCCGAAACTCAGACGATAATTACCTATTACGGCAGTCTTTATTATCCCTATATCACGAAGCAACAGATAATATGAATAAAAGTCATATCCTTTGTTCCCGTTGGCAAAGAAAGGTTCTCCGGCATCCTTTTCGGCTGTAAACCCTATAGAGATACGGTCGGCATAATTATACTGATAGCGCAACGAATGATAATAACGGTCGCCCAGATAACGGCGGTTGGGATATTTTTCAAGTATTTCTTCGGGATATACATAATATCCTTTCCGGTAATAAAAGGGAATATCGGCGCGCGCTACCAGCTCGTTCTCACCATATTTCAACAGGTTCTTAAGTTTGATAGAGGAAGTTTTCTCTTCTTCCTTTCCCACGTATACGAAAAGCGACATCAAAGCACGCGTATCGTAATCCAGTCCTTCTATAAGCTGAAGTTCAGAAATGCTCTCTACCGGCGAATAAGAATAAAGATAAGCCAGGATATTCTCAATCTGCAGAGGTGAAAGAAAAGGAAGGGTCTGCAATTCTTCATGAGTAACCGTATTCAGATTATAAGGATGCTCATGCCGGTAAACCAGCTCTTCATAAAGATATTCCCATGAAGCATATTCACTCTCTTCATCGGTAGTGATTCTTTCAATAAACTCTTCCCACGAAATGGTCTGTGCTTTGATACCAGACGAAGTTATAAACAACAGTAAACAGACTATAAACAGTCTTTTCAACAAAGTGTTACATAGTATAAAGGCTGATTCTCTCATTTCAAATTAATTGTTTTTCCAGTTTCTTAAAATCAAAAGTATACTAAAAATCAAAGGAAAACAAATAAAAACAGAACGCATTTAAGGAAAACAATTAATTTTGTAAACATGAAAGGCAAATATGTTATTAACTTGTTGTTCATAATATGCTTCTTCTTTATCAACAATAAGACTGAAGCTCAGAATAAGGTGACAAAGAATGCCACTGGAATCACCGTAAGCAATGCTTTCTATGACGGAGACAGCATTACACAAGTCAATTTCTATACCTTACGCGTATATCCTCCCATGGTATTTAAAAATACCCGTCAGGAGAGAGCTTACTACAAACTGATAAGAGATGTAAAACGTACTCTTCCCCTTGCAAAGACCATCAACCACATCATCATTGAAACCTATGAATACATGCAGACACTGCCTCCCGGCAAGGAAAGGGAAGAACATATAAAAAGAGTGGAAAAAGGACTGAAAGCACAATATACTCCGCAAATGAAAAAGCTGACTTATGCACAGGGAAAACTGCTTATAAAACTGGTAGACCGGGAATGCAACCAGACAAGTTATGAACTGGTAAAAGCATTTATAGGTCCATTCAAAGCCGGAGTATACCAGACCTTCGCATCCATTTTCGGGGCCAGTCTGAAAAAGGAATACGACCCCGAAGGAGACGATGCCATGACCGAACGGATAATATTAATGGTTGAAAGCGGCCAGTTATAGTTAATAACTTCGTTTATTTGAAATATCTGTTGGCAAATTCCCAGACAATGATTCCTGCAGTAACCGATACATTCAGCGAATGCTTGGTTCCATACTGAGGTATTTCAATGCATCCGTCACAATGATCAACTACCTCCTGCTGAACACCTTTTACTTCATTGCCCAATACAACGGCATATTTTTCCGTAAAATCCAGCTCAAGCTTATCAAGCATCACACTACCCTCCACCTGCTCTATGGCAAATACTTTATAACCGTTGGCCTTTAAGTTATCAACAGCTTCAACAGCCGACTGATAATATTTCCAGTCTACCGTATCTTCAGCTCCCAATGCTGTCTTGTGTATTTCCGGCTGTGGAGGAACAGCTGTTATACCACATAAATATATGCTTTCTACACGGAAAGCATCCGAACTTCTGAATACAGAACCTACATTATGCAAGCTTCGCACATCATCAAGCACCACAACCAACGGCATCTTATGCGATTCCTTAAACTCGTTTACACTCATTCTATTCAGTTCTGTTATCTTCAGCTTTCTCATAATCGGATTATTTTTATATTGCGCAGCAAATTTACATAAAATAAACGAGCTGTGCATATCATGTTTATAAACGGTTCATAGCTTGTTAATAGTGTAATTATAACATGTAAAATAACTGTTGATATATTGTAGAAACAATTATTGCAAAAAAGTTGCAGATGAGAAAACAATATTTATCAGAGAAAACATACCAACTTTCCAAATCTGGAAACAAGAATTTAATCTTTCATTTTAAACAGGTTTTACACATGCTTCACAACCTCAAAACGGACTTTTACTATTAACAAATACAGTTTTCAACGACATGTAAATAACTGGGAAAAATAATCTGAAATACAATTATTTAAGCTCTATATATCTGTTAATAGCCATATAATAACTGAAGCTCTGATCTTAATAACCAAATATGCAAATATACAGCTGTTTTAGTTTGAACACTATTAACAGGATATCATCATAAACATAAGTTTTAAAAAGAAAGAACTTATATATTAATTATATTATATGAGTTTGTTGGGATGGATGTGGATGGTAGGGAGAGATAAGCAAAAGGTACATTCCGTAATCTTGCGATGCAAATATATAAGAATGTACCTTATCTGTTCGTCTTTCTTTATAAAAAGTTTTAGTTTTATAATCCCAGTCTGGCCGATATTTCAAGCATGCGGTTGATAGGCTTGACTGCCTGCCGTGCAATATCGCTGTCTACTTCTATCAGCGGATACTCGTATCTGATGCTGTTATAAAGCTTTTCCATCGTATTCAGACGCATGTAATTGCATTCGTTGCATACATTGCTGACATCTTCAGACGGAGCCGGAATAAACTCCTTGTCGGGACATTGCTTGCGCATTTCGTACAAGATTCCCGGTTCGGTAACTACGATGAAACGCTTCTTTCCGCTTTTCACTGCATGTTTCAGCAGTGCTGCCGTAGAACCGACCACATCGGCCAGATTTACGATAGTGCTTTTACATTCCGGATGTACCAGTATATCGGCATCAGGATACTGCTTTTTAAGCTCTGTAATCTTTTCCAATGAGAATTTCTCATGTACGTGGCATGCTCCGTCCCAGATAAGCATATCGCGTCCGGTAACGGTCTTTATATAGTTTCCCAGGTTTCTGTCGGGACCGAATATAATCTTTTCATCTGCCGGAAGACTTTCTACAATCTGTCGTGCATTGCTTGAGGTTACAATGATATCTGTCAGTGCTTTTACGGCAGCGGTTGTGTTGGCGTATGATAAAACGGTATATCCGGGATGCTGGTCAATGAATGCTTTCAGCTTTTCAGCCTGGCAACTGTCGGCCAGTGAACATCCGGCATTGATATCGGGAATGATGACTTTCTTTTCGGGACAGAGTACTTTTGCCGTTTCGGCCATAAAATGTACGCCACACATGATGAACATGTCTGCATTGCTTTTTGTAGCCCATTGTGCCAATGCAAGGCTGTCACCTATAAAGTCGGCTATTTCCTGTATGTCGTCCGGCTGGTAATAGTGTGCCAGAATTACTGCGTTTTTTTCCTTGCAGAGTCTTTTTATTTCCTTTTTCAAATTCAGACTGCTGTCTACCGGTTCGTCAACAAATCCTTTTTTAATCCATTCCTGTTTTATCATAATACGAAATACACTTGATTGTTGAAATATGTATGATAAGTTGTTCTCTTTTCGGTTATTAATCGGTTATCAACAACTATGTATACCTTTTGAAGCTATTATTTTATTGATATACAGTTTTAAGTATAACTTATTAACATCCTGTTTATAATTGCAAAGTTAAAAACTTTGGCAGATATACGGTTGTATTCTTTTGAAAAAAGCAGCAAAAAAAGAAGTGTTTTCCATGAATTCTTATTGAGCGGTTGAAATGATTTCTTTCCATGTTGAAGACATCAGCATAACAGTTTCCTTGTAGCTATAAAAAAATGACGGATGCATTTGTGTATCTACATCCGTCATTTCATATACAGTCTGTTTTTAACAGGTACTGTTTATATCCTATTAATAGGATTGTTTATTCAAGAATTCAATGAGTGCCTTTACAGCTCTGGCACGATGGCTTATCTGGTTTTTTATTTCATTACCCAGTTCGGCAAATGTCTGTTCATATCCTTCAGGAACAAATACAGGGTCGTATCCGAATCCATCCGTTCCGTGTTTGGAGGTAGTGATATGTCCGTTGACAATACCTTCAAACTGGTATACTTTACCGTCAATAATTAATGCGATAACAGTGCGGAAACGTGCTTTACGGTTTTCTTTACCTTCCAGTTCAGACAATAGTTTTTTCATGTTGGCTACCGAGTCATGTCCTTCTCCGGCATATCGTGCAGAGTATACTCCTGGAGCTCCGTTCAGGGCTTCTACTTCCAGTCCGGTATCATCGGCAAAACAGTTCATGTTGTAGTGCTGATATACATACTGAGCCTTGATCAGTGCATTTTCTTCAAGTGTGGTTCCTGTTTCGGGAATGTCTTCATTGCACTGAATATCTTTCAGGCTTAATATCTGATGCTTGTTTGCAAGCATGGCCGATACTTCTTCGAGTTTATGCCTGTTGTTTGTAGCGAATACCAATTGATTGTTCATAACATTGTTTATAATTAAAAGATAGCCGCAAGAAGTATCTGATAAAGAATCATCTTGCGGCTTGAATTATAGTTGTTTTTGTATAGTACGTATTTTTATTGCTTAGGTTCTTTTTGTTCAACCTGTTTTTTTACTTTGACTTTTATTTTGTCAAAGCCTTCACCGAACACTCCGATAACTGCGCTTTGTGATATGAACGCATGCGGGTCTATTGATTTTATTAACCGGAATATGTTTACCGATTCGCTTTTCTTTGCGAGTACGACAATTACCTTGCTGCTGGCTTTGCTGTACCATCCCATTCCGTCGAGTATGGTAACGCCTCGGTGAGCTTCCTGTACGATGGCATCGGATATCCTTTCATATTCTTTTGAGAAGATGAAGAACTGCACAGACTGCCGTGCATTATTGACTACATAGTCTATGGCCGAGCCGATAACTACCAGTGTGGTAAAACCGAAGATTACCTTTTCTACGGTATATCCCGGTATGAATGAAGAAGATGAAATGATACAGATATCACACATCATGGTCATTCTTCCGAAAGTTACATCCTTGTATTTGTTTACGATGGCTGAGATGATATCGGTTCCTCCGGTACTTCCGTTATGAGTGAAGGCAATACCTAAACCTATACCGCAGAGTGCTGCACCGATGATACAAGCCATAAACGGTTCATCACCTACCAATGAAAGTGGATTTCCGCTGTCATCAACGATAATCTTTTGCAAGAACCATAATAAGAAGTACAATACTCCAATACCATAAATGGTTTTTACGCAGAACTTCCATCCTAGAATTTTGAGTGCAAATACCAGCAGGATAATGTTTATCAATACATAGGTATTTTGAATGGGAATACCTGTAGCATAATAAACGATGGCTGAGATACCTGTCACTCCTCCGGTTGTGATTTTATTTGGAATCAGAAAACCGGCCCATCCGAAGGCATACAAGAAAAGTCCGAAAGTTATGAACAGATAGTCTTTTACTTCTGTCCATGTGTCGGTAAATGAAATAGGTTTAAGTTTGTTCATACTATACTATATTTAAAATATTATCCAATGACGATGTTTACTATCTTTTTCGGAACTATAATTACTTTCTTTATGCTCTTTCCTTCAAGGTACTTTTGTGACGACTCGTGACCGATGACAGTTTTTTCGATAGTTGCATTATCGGCATCTGCCGGGAAATCGAGTGTAAAGCGTGCCTTACCGTTGAATGAAACAGTATATTTTATGGTATCTTCTTTCAGATATTCTTCATTGAAAGAAGGCCATTGTGCATCACAGACAGAAGTGTCGTGACCGAGTTTTTCCCACAGTTCTTCGCTGATATGCGGAGCAAACGGCGCAAGCAATACAATCAGGTCAGAAAGAACTGCCTTCTTGTTGCATTTCAGCTGGCTGAGCTCATTTACGCAAATCATGAACGCACTGATGGAAGTATTGTATGAGAAGTTCTCAATATCGGTCGAAACTTTCTTTATCAGTTTGTGGATAGACTTGAGTTCTTCTTTCGTAGGTTCTCCGTCGACAGGGAGGAATTCATCCTGACGGCTGTAGAACAGACCCCACAGTTTCTTGATAAAGCGGTGTACACCGTCGATACCGTTGGTATCCCAAGGTTTGGACTGTTCTACCGGACCGAGGAACATTTCGTACATACGAAGCGTATCGGCACCGTATTTTTCGACAATCATGTCAGGATTTACCACGTTATACATAGACTTACTCATCTTTTCAACAGCCCATCCGCAGATGTATTTGTCGTTTTCAAGGATGAACTCGGCATTGTTGTATTCCGGACGCCAGTTCTTGAATGCTTCCACATCGAGCACATCGTTCGATACGATGTTTACATCTACGTGGATAGGTGTAACATCGTACTGGTCTTTCAGTCCGAGTGAAACGAATGTATTGGTATCTTTTATGCGGTATACGAAGTTGCTTCGTCCCTGAATCATTCCCTGGTTTACGAGTTTCTGGAATGGCTCTTCCTTGATGCTTACACCCAAATCGAAGAGGAATTTGTTCCAGAAGCGTGAGTAGATAAGGTGTCCGGTTGCATGTTCGGTACCTCCTACATAGAGGTCTACGTTCTGCCAGTATCCGTCGGCTTGTTTTGATACAAGTGCCTTGTCGTTGTGAGGATCCATGTAACGCAGATAGTAAGCAGACGAACCGGCAAATCCAGGCATGGTATTCAGTTCGATGGGGAATATGGTCTGATGGTCTATCTTGCTGTTTTCAACAACCTGTTTGTTTACAGTATCCCAAGCCCAGCGGGTAGCGTGTCCCAATGGAGGTTCTCCGGTTTCGGTAGGAAGGAACTTGTCTACTTCAGGAAGTTCAAGCGGCAGACAGTCTTCGTCAATCATATAAGGCATTCCGTCTTTGTAATAAACAGGGAACGGCTCGCCCCAGTAACGCTGACGACTGAAGATAGCATCGCGCAGACGGAAGTTCACCTTTACGCGTCCCAAGTTATGTTCTTTTACGAATTCCTTGGTCTTGGCAATGGCTTCCTTCACGGTAAGTCCGTTCAATACCAGTCCGCAGCTGTTCATTCCTTCGCGCGGTGAATTTATCATGATACCCTCTTTGGCATCGAAACTTTCTTCCGATACGTCACATCCTTCGATAAGCGGACGGATTTCGAGGTTGAAATGTTTTGCAAAAGCATAGTCGCGGCTGTCGTGTGCAGGTACGGCCATGATGGCTCCGGTTCCGTATCCGGCCAGTACGTAGTCACTAATCCATACGGGGATAGCTTCGCCGGTCATTGGGTTGATGGCATATGAGCCTGAGAATACACCTGTCACGCGGCGGTCGGCAATACGTTCGCGCTCAGTACGTTTCTTGGTAGCATCGAGATAAGCTTCCACTTCAGCCTTTTGTGCTTCGGTAGTTACTGTGGGTACCAGTTCGCTTTCGGGTGCGAGTACCATGAAGGTAACACCAAACATAGTGTCGGCACGTGTGGTGAATATGGTGAATTCTACATCACTGTCTTTTATCTTGAAGCGTACTTCGGTACCTTCGGAACGTCCTATCCAGTTACGTTGTGTCTCTTTCAACGAATCGGTCCAGTCGATGGTATCCAGTCCGTCGAGCAGACGCTGTGCATAAGCCGATACGCGCAGACACCATTGTTTCATTTTCTTCTGAACAACGGGATATCCGCCTCTTTCAGAAACTCCATCTACTACCTCGTCGTTAGCCAGTACAGTTCCGAGCTTCGGACACCAGTTGACCATTGTCTCACCTACGTAAGCGATGCGGTAGTTCATCAGTGTTTCCTGCTGCTGTTTTTCGCTCATGGCATTCCATTCGGCAGCTGTAAATTTCAGTTCTTCGCTGCATGCTACGTCAAGTCCTTCGGTTCCGCTGGTTTCAAAAGCCTTGACAAGTTCGCTGATAGGACGTGCCTTTTTCACACGGTTGCAGTAGTAACTCTTGAACATCTGCTGGAAAGCCCATTGTGTCCAGTGATAATATTGCGGGTCACAGGTACGTATTTCACGGCTCCAGTCGAAAGAAAATCCTATCTTGTCGAGCTGTTCACGATAGCGGTTAATGTTGTTTACGGTCGTGATGGCCGGATGTTGTCCGGTTTGGATGGCATATTGCTCGGCCGGCAGTCCGTAAGCGTCATATCCCATCGGATTTAATACGTTATATCCCTGCAGGCGTTTGTATCTTGCATAAATGTCCGATGCTATATATCCCAGAGGGTGACCTACGTGAAGTCCTGCTCCCGATGGATATGGGAACATATTTAATACATAGAATTTCTTTCTTGAATCGTCTTCTGACACCTGATAGGTTTTGTTTTCTACCCATTTCTGATGCCATTTCTTTTCAATCTCTCTGAAATTGTATTCCATTGCCAAGTTATTTATTAAGTTATAGTTATATCAGTGTGCAAAGATAGTGAAAGGCGAGAGCAGAGACAAATGAAAAACATAGTTTTTCAGTTTGACTATGCCAAGCCGCATCCTAACTTATTCAAAGATAGTGAAAGGTGAGTATTATCGTTGTTTAGCGGCAGGAAAATTTTAAAAGGCAGCTATTTATTGGGCGTTTGTTGGGAGTTAAGGCTCACCGTGCTGGCAGCCAAGGCTCAGCAGACTGGCGACCAAGGCCCAGCGTGCTGAGTGTCAAGGCTCAGCAAACATCGGAACGGCTGTTGATTAAACAGCTATATATTAGTGTTTTATATTTATGAACTTATTGTTGATAATTCTTCTGGATATTTTTTGTTTTAATAACTTATAAATAAAAAAATAGCGGCTATGATTTTTTTATTTATAAGTTATGAACGGTGTTGTTTATAACTGATGGATTTTATATTTATATCGGTGATTTTTAAATTAATATAGTAGTATTTTTATGGATTGGATATAAAAAAACTGGGATACCGTGCGGCATCCCAGTTTTCATATAGAGTTACAGATGTTTATTTTCTGGCATCAAATGTTCCTTGTGCTTCGTATGCATCCAACCATCCTTTGCTTTGTTCTAACCATGGATTCATTTTCAAGACATTATCTTTTAATCCTGACAAGTAATAATTCTGTCTCCATGAGATATAAGCCTGCTTGTTGTTTGAATCGCAGTCGGCTGGTATATCCGGATCTTCAAGCATGAAATATTTGGTCCAATATTGTCCCAGTTTTTCCAAATCGGCCTGTAAGTCGGCTGTATTGTCCAAATCTACAATATACTGGTCACGTTCACTTGCATCAAGAGGATCTTGAGTAGGATCAGCTTCCGGATGATCAAACAAGTCATAGTCTTTTATCTGTAATAATTGAGTATAACGGAAAGTTCCGTTGAGTTGTTTGATACCTAATGTAGCACATGTATTGTTGTTGTCGTTAGCATCATCATTAAACAACATCCAGCGCCAGAGATCCCAATAACGTTTTCCTTCGTAGGCCAATTCTATTTGTCTTTCTCTTAATACAGCTTTGATAGCTTCGTTCTTATCAGTAATGTTACCAAGACCCCAGTTATCACTGCCTTTTGAAATACCTACTCGTTCACGTATTTGTCCTATGATCTTGACTGCATTGTCTGCATCGCCCGTTGCGGCATAACATTCTGCCAGATTAAGCAACAGTTCTGCATATCTGTATTCAAGTACATCGGTTCCGTCATACTGATAAGTATTTTCACTGTTTTCGTTAGGGTCAGACATTTTGCGAAGTATAGCCGGGCTACTTCCACCGATATCATCCGGTGTATAAGATGATATGTAGTTAGGTCTTCCGGTTTCCGGATTATCTCCGGTTCCATCAGTCTTAACCCATCTGTAATTCCAAAGTACAGCGTTTTCATCCTTGTCATATCCCCATTTCATACCAGAGAATGTAAATGTATAGTAGAAACGTGGATCTCTGTTCTTGAAGAATAAGAACTTGTCATATCCGTTGATAGCTTCACCATTATCGTTAACGGCAGGTTTACCGTCGGCCATAGGGAATATGTCGAGCATACCCATTGGTACGGTTGTTCCGGAACCGCTACCTCCCATGGTTTTTGGTCTGATAGATTTCTGCCAGTTGCTGTGTTCGTCATCTTTTATGGCTGTAGATGCAAGCATTTTAACCATAATAGCTTCTTTGACCCATGTATTGTCGAATTCGTGGAACATGGCATCCCAATCTTTAGCAGAAGAACCGTATAATCCGTATCCTTCTTCGTCGAGGAATGTTTTAGCATTTTGAGTAATCTGTAATGCATCTTTCCAGCGTTGGTTGTCTGTATTATTCCAGTCAGTATTGAAAATTGGACTTGCAAATACCAAAGCTACGCGGCTCTTGTAAGCATATGCAGCTTCTTTGGTCAGGCGTCCGTATTGGTCGCCTCCCCATTCTTTTCTGGTAGGAAGTAATTGTGCTGCATTTTCAAGGTCGCTTAATATTTGTGTTATACAAGCTTCTACTGACTGTCTTGTATATGCTTTGGCTCCTTCACGGTCACTTGCATCGAGTACTTTATTTACGATGGGCACTCCACCATAAACACGTACTAAGTCGAACAATTGGAGTGCACGCAAGAAATAAGCTTGTCCTCTAGCCTTTTTCTTTGCATCTTCAGATAAGTTCTGACCGTATTTTTCTATTCCTTCCAGCACGTCATTACAACTGCGGATGCGGCTGTACGGGTTGTTCTGTACGGTTGTGCTTAAGTTAGTTCCAAAATAGTCATTACAGTCTGTAGCCTTGTTCAGATTTTCGCTACTGTCGAAGTAAGTACTGATACCAGTCTGCTCTTCAGTATATTCAGTGAAGTTAGTGTATTTACCAACCAGTGAATAAGATTGTGTAGGAACAAATCCTGATACTCTGAAGTAGTTATAGTATATGTTTTGAATATAGAGGTCAAGATTGTTTTCATTTCCAAATACTTTTTCTGGAGAGTATTTGTCATATGGAGCCATATCTTTCAAGAAGTCATCGCTGCAGCTTGTTGCTGTCAATGAGCCCATGGCTATCAATAAACTATATAGTAATGTTTTCTTTTTCATAATGAATAAAGTTTGTTTGGTTAGAATGAAACGTTAACTCCCAAAGACCATGTACGCAATGTAGGATAATCGGTAGTAGAATCATCATACATATTGCGGTAATGATCAGGATAAGGATTGTAGAAATCCCATAAGTTATTACCGGTAATGCTCAATTTAGCAGATTCAATCTTTAAAGGAGCAAGCCATTTCTTAGGTAAAGTATATCCGATGCTCAGGTTACGTACATAGCAACGGAAAGTACTGATTTGCCAGAAGTCAGAAGGACTGGCAACAGAACCACCCAAGCGTTGTTCCATACCTATGTTAGGATATTTTCCGTCAACGTTGTTATCTTCATCAAACATGTCTTTCCAGAATGAGTCTGGTGACCATACCATATCACCGCTTGAAGTTTTGATTGTATTTACATCAATCAAACGGCTTCCTCCCCATGAAGTAGCAATCATCATGTTAAAGCTTATGCCTTTCCATTCAGCACCAAGTTTGGTTGTGAAACCTTTAGATTGGTCTCTTCCGCAAAGTTTTGCGTAGTCCTGGTCTTTTTCAATCTGTCCGTTAGGACCGCTTTGGGTACCATCTTCATTGATAACACCGCCTAAGTCCTGATAAGCCAGCATACCGGGTTTCAATTCTTCTTTTTTATTCTTACCCAAATATTTTACTTCGCCTCCGTTGGCATTTGCGGTAAGGTATGCCCAGTAGTTATCGATATCTTCCTGTGTACGGAGAATACCATCATGAGTTGATGTACCTTTCCATACTTTGAATCCCCATGTAGGGAAGATTGTTCCATATCCTTCAGTAACAATGTTTTTTGACAGGTAGTCATTTGTATTTACATCCGGCCATTCTTTTACTTCGTTACTGTTAAATCCAAAGTTTACTCCGATGTTATAGTTTACTTGTCCTATTTTGTCTCGCCAGTTGAGTGAGAATTCAGCTCCCCATGCGTCAATACGTCCGTAGTTGACTTCACTTAAGGCTCCTCCTGCAAAAATAGGTGTTCCTATAATGCTTCCCAGATTCTGGTTCAATATGTCGCTGTTTATATCATAGTATAAATCAACATTGGCAGTCAATCTGTTTCTTAAGAAGCGCATGTCAAATCCAAGATTGAACTTGTTGGTTTTATCCCATTTGGCATTAGGATTGGCGGTTGCATCGGGTTTTAATCCTGCTACTTGTTTTCCGCTGTTGCTTCCGAATCCATAACCTTTGTTGAGGTCAATAGAATAAAGCTGCATCCATCTCCAGGCCTTGATGTTATCCTTACCAGTCTGTCCCCAAGAGAAACGTACTTTTAAGTATTCAAACCATGATGGAACATTTTCTTTGAAGAATGATTCTTCAGATGCAACCCATCCGGCAGATACGCCAGGGAAGAATCCCCAATAATTTTGAGGAGCGAATTTGGTAGAAGCATCACTACGGAAAATAAATTGTAGCAGATACTTGTCAGCATAGTTGTAGTTTACACGTCCAAGGTATGATAATGAACCTTGTTCATATTTATAGGTAATAGAGTTACTGGTATCCATAGTTCCTGCACTGGAAGAAGTTCCCAGGTAACTATCTGGATCAGGTTTCTCATAAAGAAGCTGCTTACTTGTTTGATATGATTTTGATTTTTCAACAGCTGCCATTGCGCTGATGCTGTGCTTGCCAAATTTGCCTTCATAATTGATATAGAAGTTCATTTGCTCGCTCTTGCTTAATATATCTTTGTAAACAACACGGGTATTTCCAGTAAACTCATCAAATTTATAGTCTTTTACTGAAGGGTGTGTGTGATAGAAACGACTTCCCGGGTCATGTTTATTAGAAGCATTCAGATAAGCTAATGTATAAGGCATGAATACTTGTTCTGCATCATTAGCATTGTGAGACATTGCATAGCTTCCTTTTACAGATAATCCCTTGATATACGGAATTGCATATGTCATTGAGAAATTTGCATCATATCCGAATGTAGAAGTTGATGAATAGTTTCCATCATTCTCATTCATTGCAAAATAGTTCCATGAACCTATCTTGTTGCTTGATTTTGCATTACCTGCATTTCTGTCAGAAGATAAGATAGGTGAAGTATAATATGTATTTCCGTCGTCTAATGTTATTTCCCATGGAAGGTAATTAGGCATGTGTGACAGGATTCGGTAATCACCGTTTTCACCAGATCTTTCTCCACCATAAGTGTTGATAGAACTTTGTCCTTTGGTAAAACTTGTCAGTTTATCACTTTCGTTTGCAGAAATCGTAGCAGAGAATTTTAAATCAGAGGTAAGATTTATATCTACTCCTGCACGGAAAGTCCATTTTTCAAAATCTTGTTTGCCCAGGTTTGCATCTTGGGTATAGTAAGATGCTCCTGCAAAATATGTCGCTTTTTCGCTACCTCCACTTACATTCAAAGAATGATTCATGGTAAATGCTGAAGACCATGCTTCGTCTAACCAGTCATAGTTTACCTGGTCCATGTATGCCAATTCGTCTTCACTCCAAAGCTTGTTTTGCCATCCGGAAGACTCCTTGTTGATTTTTCCGGCAGCAATATTAAAAGAGTTAGAGAAACGACCGTAATCAGCACCTGTTAATATTTTCGGGTGGCTGACAGCATCGTTTACACCAAATTTTCCAGAATAGTTGATGCGTGGTGCACCTGCTTTTCCTCGTTTAGTCTTTACGATAATAGCACCTTGTGATGCTCTTGAACCATAAATGGCTGCACTTGCATCACGAAGAACAGAGATGCTTTCAATTTCTGAAGGGTCTAATAAATTAAAGGTATCCATGGTGGGAAGACCTGTGTTCGGGTCTATTTGGATAACGTCATCAATAACCACCATAGGATTTGAATTACCACCATCCTTTGAATAGTTGAATGATTGGCGGATAGATATAGAAGCACCTTCACCAGGACGGCCGCTTCCACCGCTGACATTTAAACCAGGAATTTGTCCGGCTAATGCTGCTCCTAAATTAGATACAGGCAGGTCTTCGATTTCTTTTGGAGTGATAACTCCGATAGAGCCTGTAACGTCTTTAGCTTTTTGAGTACCATAACCAACTACGACTACCTCATCAAGTAATTTGGAGTCTTCGGCCAATTTGATAACAAGTGGAGAATTGCCTTTAGGTTCAATAGTTTGGTTTTGGTAACCGATGTAAGATACCGTAATAGTTTTACCGGAAGGGACATCATTTAAGGTGAAGTTTCCATCAAAGTCTGTAATAGTTCCTACACTGGTACCGTTTACTTTAGGGACTGTCGTTTAATTCCGTCATTATGAGTCAATCGGCAGACTGTCCCGGTA
>OBKR01000553.1_pt1 | contig 40674 bp, 30 predicted proteins | sample 1518991 | NCBI WGS metagenome assembly OBKR01 (sample SAMEA2452117, study PRJEB22498) | human gut metagenome | biome: human feces; feature: human gut; material: feces | place: Australia | collected 2012
GGCTGAGCAGCGGCTACGGCCACGGCCGCGTCAATGGCGTTGCCGCCTTTGAGCAAAACCTTCAGGCCGGCTGCGGCGCCCGATGGGTTGCCCACGCAGGACATGCCGTTTTTAGCGTAGACCACGTGGCGCTTGGAGGCGTAAGGATAGTCTTGAGCGTCAAATTTAAACATGATACTTTCCTTTCTCTTGGTTCAGAATTCGTTACGCAACAATAAAGGTTTCGAAGATACCTGCGATGATGACGGAAACAGAGGTCACGGTTGTGAAACCGGCCACAAGGTACTTCGACATGATGGCATCCAAAACAACTTGTTTTTCTTCTTCGTTTTCAGCCGCGGCCGTAGCCACTTCGTTGGCAATCAGGTAGGTAGCCGGGAAACCCAAAAGCTGAGCGGCGGCCACACCCAAGGCGACGTTTTTGTGACCTTGAACTCTCCAAAGCGGCAAAATGCCGAAGCAGACATAAAGCAGGACAAAGACAACGATAAAGACGATGACCGTGCTGTAGCCCAACACGATGAGATCGCCCAATTCAATCTTGGCCAAACTCGGGATGATGGAAGCGAACACGGCAACGTTAAAGATACCGCCCGACTTGGCTTGAGCAAGAATATTTTTCGGCACAAGACCCGTCGTTGCCATGATGGCGCCCAAAATCAAGCACCAAATCGTGTAGCTTAAACCGGTGAATTGACCGATGCACCAAGCCACCCAAGAGAAGAAGGCCGTGATGCCCAAGCAGACAAACTGACCGTAGTACTTCTTGTGCTTATCAAAGAAAGTGAGCTTGGGTTCTTCGCCGGCTTTGGGTTGAGCCTTATTGGGGTTCACGCCGGTTTGACGGTACACGGCCAACACTTCGCGGGCTTCGCGCAAACCGAAGTAAGAGGCAAAAGGCGTGCCGAAGAATTTTTGCACAGCGTAGAGAATGGTACCCAAAGCGGCAGCCATTTCGAGGCCATTTTCCATGGCTGCGGAGGTCATGATCTGCGTGGCCACGATACCGCCATTGATAATCGGAATAGCAACAATGGTTTCGTTGTAGCCGATCAAGGGAACGAGCACAATCATGCCGATCCAAATGACAGCCATGGATAAGCAGGCGGTTGCCACCGTGCGCCATTCAGCCATCAATTCACGCATGTTGATCGTGGTACCCATGCCAAAGACCACAAAGCCCACGGCCCATTTTCCGATCTGCGTTAAACCGGCCTGATTAATGACGTCATCCGGAATCCAGTCGGCCATAAAGAAGATTAAGAACAAAAGCAGACTCACGAACACGGAGGAGACTTTTGCCTTAGTGGCCACCCCTAAGAAGTCGCCGATGGCGAAAAACGCCAAGCAGACGAATATGTAGAAAAGCATGCCCTCAAACATGGGTATTTCCTTTCACGTTCAGTTAATTAATTTTTTGGGATACAAACCCATATTTTGCCCATCGTATAGAGGCGTAACACAATCGAAAATAGGGAGTTCACCTAGGCATAGGCGTATTACTTTAAGGGTATTTACTAATCTTGAAAGAGTTTTTGAAAAGCGTCAAAAAATAACCCACCGTCTGGTGTGACGATGGGTTAATAAGAAATGGTTTAATCAACAGCCTATTTATCAGCGTTTTCAGACGGTTGAGGTGTGGCAACCGGAGCCTGAGTGGTCAGAGCGGGCGCGGCTTTTGCTTTAGGTTTTCTGGGTCTGCGCGCTGTCGTTTTGGCCGGGCTTTTGGTTTTTTCAGCCGTGCGGTTGGTTTTTATCGGCGTACGCGGTTTTCTCGGTTTTTTGACTTCTTTTGTTGCTGTTGTGTTATTTGCGACCGTGTCACTCACAGTGGCAGCAGGTTCTTTTTCTGTTTGAGCAGAGGATTCCGGTGTGACTGTTGCTTTCATTTCAGGCGCGCTCTTTGAAGTCTGTACTTTGCGAGTGCGGGTTGTGCGTTTTGTTTTCTTGGGCTTGCTGCTTTGAGTTGCAGTGGGTTTGGCTGCTTCTTGAGCTTCAGAGGCTACCGCCTCAGTTGTCTCTGCAGGACGAGAGATGGGGGCACTTTGACGCGTACGTGGTTTGCGTGTGCCGGATGCCCGTTGGGCTTTAGCGGCTTCGCGGCGTTTATGCGCTTCTTTTTGAGCCGGCGTGCGATTGTCCGTTAAAAGCAATACTTGCTCTTCAACCGCTTCGGTACTGCGGGCAAAATAGATGATGACAGCCGCAGCAATCGCCACCAACAAAATCCAAGCCGAATCCGTCGGGATCAGAAAACCCAACATGAAAAATAAAAGCGCTCCCCACAGAGCCCATTGCCAGGGGATGCGCTTTTTATCACGGCGGCCCTTTTTGTCATGCCAGGCTTTTAGCCCAAAAATGTCATCAAACAGGGAAGACCATTGGGTGCCGCCGGCGGCTTTCTTTGTTTGGGATTTTTTCATTTTCAGTCCTTTTTTCAGGAAAATCCAACCTTTTCACTATATCACAGAGCAGTAAGAATGGATCGTGGGAAGAGTTTGTTAATGGAAATATCGCTACAATTCCGATCGTTTTTAAACGGTTGGATGTTGCCTTTGCCATGCTTTCATACGCTTTTGTGATTTTGCACCTTTCCATATTATTAGCCGGCTTCACTGGCGTGTTGGGCCGCTTGATTACACTCAATGAAGGCCTATTGGTGTGGTACCGTGTGATGTTTGCAAGCGGTTTCTTTCTGCTTTACCTGCTTGTCAAGCATGGGCAAATCCGCCTGCCTTTGAAAGATATCCTGCGTATTGCTTGGGTTGGGCTCTTGCTTTGCGTGCATTGGCTTCTTTTTTACGGCTCCATCAAATATTCCAATGTGTCCATCGGTGTTGTCTGCTTTGCTTCTCTCGGATTCTTTACCGCCATTATTGATCCCGTTTGGAGTAAGAGGGCTTTTTCTTTAAGAGAAATTGCCTTTAGTCTTTTGACGATTATTGGCATCGCGCTCATTTTCCATTTTGATACGCGCTATCAGGTTGGCATTGTTCTGGGGGTGCTGTCGGCTATCGCCGCCGCGTTCCTGACGATCGAAAACCGCAGGGTGGGCTCCGACTATCCGCTCATGACGTTTCTTTTTTATGAGATTGCGGCCAGTTTTGTCATCATGAGCGCTTTTTTGCCACTTTATTTGTCGTTTTTCCCGGTTGAGACAATTGTGCCCTCAATGTCCGATTTGATTTATCTTCTGATTTTGTCTTCTTTTTGCACGGTTGGCATGTTCTCGCTTCAAGTCGAGGCACTCAAACGACTTTCTGCCTTTACCGTCAACTTAAGCTACAACCTTGAACCCGTTTACAGCATTATTTTGGCCATGATTATTTTCAATGAAGCCAAGGATCTTAACTTTGCTTTCTACATTGGCTTGGCTTTGATCTGCATCTCGGTTTTGCTTCAAAGTTATTTTCATTGGAAGACCTATCAAAAGGTTCAAAAGGCAGTCGCCAACCGCGCCCGTTAAACTAAAACGCCTGTCTAAGGACTTTCCCAGACAGGCGTTTGTCACTTTAGGCTAATGACAAATTAGCGTGCGCGTTTTTTCAAAAAGCCCTTCGTGACACCGTCAACACCGCTCATGGCGCAAGCCATTAAGAACGCGAGTTGCGGGCCTTGATAGGCATCCACGTGTTCATAGACTTCATCGAGCGTATGCATCTTCCAGTTGCGGCCGCCCGCGCCCATCGCCAAGCTCGGGATACCCATGCTCAGCGAGACGTTGTGGTCGCCTGAGGTGGAGGCATACATGTGAAGGGGAAGACCCAAGGCGAGAAGACCCGCTCGGATCGCTTGGCAAACCGGACTTTCATGAGGTTGTTGGCCTGCGGGACGGTTGCCGATCGGGGTAACCGTAACTTTCACCTTGTTGGCTTCATCGGTGATGCCCCAGTGAGCGTTTTCTTCTTCACAGGCTTTTTCAAAGCAGGGCAAAATCTTGTCGCGCAAGGCTAAAAGGGACGCGTTTTCCGTGCTGCGCATGTCGATATCCATAGAAGCGTGCGCGGCGATGGAATTGACCGTCGTGCCGCCCTTGACAACACCCACGGTGTAGGTGGTCTTGGGATCTTTGGGTACTTCCAAATCACAAAGAACCTTGCCGGTACGCATCAAGGCGTGGATGGCGGAGGGCTGTCCGAAGCCCAAATAGCTGTGTCCGCCGGGGCCGTCAAAGCTCACGCGATAGCGCAAACTTCCCGTTGCGCCCACAATGGCTTCGCTCGGATCACACCAGTCAAGCGACATAAAGGCGTCCACATCCACGTTGGGATCACGGAAAAGATGCTTCACACCGCGCAAGTCCCCTTCGCCTTCTTCACCGACCGTGGCGACAAAAATAATGTCGCCCAAGGTTTGGATGTTGAGCTCTTGGAACATGCGGATGACTTGCAAAAGACCGGCTAAGCCACGGGAGTCGTCACCAATGGAAGGCGCGTAGAAGCGGTTTCCTTCTTGGCGAACCTTGAAATTAGTGTCTTTGGCAAACACCGTATCCAAGTGGGCTGAAATAATGAGTTTGGTACGGGGCTCGGGGCCAACACCCGGACGACGGCCGATCACATTGCCCACTTCGTCCATGTGTACATCTAAAAGACCGAGTTTGGTAAAACGTTCAACAAAATCTTTTCCGCGGATTTCTTCACCGAAGGGAGAGGAGGGGGTTTCGGTGATGGCAATTTGTTCTTGTAAGCAAAGATCGTCCTGATCCACAGCCAATTGAAGAGCCTTTTTGATTAGATCAGCGGCCATCAATGTATCCATTACCGTTTTGGTTTCAGGAAGAAGGGGCGGCAAGCCCGGTTCCAGATTTTTCTTTTGTGTGCTCATGGGAGTTTCCTTTAAGCAGTTAGTCAACCCACTCATTTTAACTCAGTCGGCTTTTTGAAATAGCGGAAAATGATCGGGACGCATTCGTATCACAGATAAAACTAATGCCAACTTGATATTGTTTTGGACAAAATGTTCTTTTTGAGCTCTCAAATTTTGTGCTAGATTCTTCAGAGAAATTTCATTGTAGGTGTCTTTATGCTGAACTTTAATTACTGCAATCCCACCCGTATTCTTTTCGGTCGTGATGAACATAAGAAATTGGGTGAGGCACTCAAAAAAGAAAATATCGGCAAGGTGCTGATTGTCTACGGTGGCGGCAGCGCTTTGAAAAACGGAACCGTTTCCGCTGTCCAGGCCTCTTTGGAAGAAGTCGGCATTGAATACTTCACGATTGGTGGCGTGCGTGCCAATCCCACGTTGGATTTTGCGGCCAAGGTTAAAAAGATTGCGGTGGACTCTCAAGTGGATGCCCTTTTGGCGATCGGCGGCGGAAGCGTTATTGATACCTGCAAAGTGGCGGCGGCCTGGGCAAAATACGATGGCGATGCCTGGGACTTTTTCACCAAAGGCGTGGCTATCACCGATGCTATCCCCGTGGCCTGTGTACTGACTATTCCTGCGGCCGGCAGTGAGCAGTCAATCCGCATGGTGATTAACCACAATGGACTCAAGCTTGGAACCGCGAGCGAAAAAATTCGTCCGTTGATCTCTGTGGTTAACCCTGAACTTTTCTTTACGCTGCCTGAAAACCAGATTGCGGCCGGTGTCGTTGACATGATTAGCCACATCTTTGAGCGCTATTTCACCAATACGGAGCATGTGGAGTTTGTGAGCGGTCAAGCTGAAGCGGCTATTCGCACGGCCATGGAAATGGGACCGAAGTTGCTTGAAAACCACAATGACTACGACGCTTGGTGTCAGGTCGCCATGGTGGGCAGCTGGGCTCATAACGGCTACTACGGTTTGGGTCAGGTTGAAGATTGGGCTTGTCACGCGATGGAACACGAACTGTCGGCTTTTGATCCCACTATTACCCATGGAGCAGGACTTGCGGTGATTACGCCTGCCTGGCTTCGTTATGTGGCAGAGGTGAATCCCGCCCGTATGCAACGTTTTGCAAAGAAAGTGATGGGTGTTGAGACGCTTGAAGAGGGGATTGCCAAACTGCAGGCCTTCTATGCGGCGATGAAGATGCCTACAAAACTCTCTGACTTTGGGTTAACTCAAGAGGCGCTTGAAGCGTGCGCGGCGAGTGCTTGTGCCCGTACGGGTACGATCGGACAATTTAAAAAATTGACCTCTGAAGACGTTTTAGCCATATACAAAAGTGTGTTTTAAGCAAAACTGCTCATTGCGGTGCTTTACAAAGCGCTTTTGCGAGGGCTAAAATAACCCCGTCAGTTTAATAGGAATTTTCAAGTGATTCTGAGTCGCAATACTCTCCGAACTACAACAACTCGTTAACAATTTGCTAACGAGCCCGCTTGTGTTGCTTGAAAATCATTCAAAATTAAAAGTGTGGCTTTTCGGTAAGCCACACTTTTTTTATAGATTTATACCGAAGAATAAGGAATGGAAAAATGCTATTCGTAACGCTTCCAGACGGTTCCAAACGAGAATTTGAATCGGCTGTGTCGGTCGCCGATGTAGCCAAGAGCATCAGCACGAGCCTTGGCAAAGCCGCAATTGTCGCACGTCTTGATGATAAGTTGGTGGATACCTCCACCGTCATTGACCACGACGCCACATTGGCCATCATCACAGAAAAGGATCCTGAAGCGCTCGAAATCGTTCGTCACTCTACCGCTCACTTGATGGCTCAGGCTGTCAAAGAACTCTATCCCGATGCTCAGGTGACGATCGGACCGGCTATCGAAAACGGTTTTTACTATGACTTTTCCTACAAGCGTCCGTTTACGCCCGAAGATTTGACGGCCATCGAAAAGCGCATGGATGAGTTGGCCGCTAAAAATATCCCGATCGTTCGCAAGGAAATGAAGCGTGAAGACGCGATCAAATTCTTCCTCGGACTCGGTGAAAAATATAAGGCTGAGCTCATTGAAGCGATTCCGGAAGGTGAAACGATTTCGCTTTATGAACAAGGTGACTTCGTTGACCTTTGCCGTGGCCCTCACGTGCCGAGCACGGGCAAATTGAAGGTGCACAAGCTCATGAAGGTGGCCGGTGCCTACTGGAGGGGTGACTCCAAAAACGAAATGCTGCAACGCATTTACGGCACCGCTTGGCTGAAAAAAGATGACCTCAAAGCCTACCTCACGATGCTTGAAGAAGCGGAAAAACGTGACCACCGTCGCTTGGGCAAGGAATTGGATCTTTTCCACTTGCAGGAAGAAGCGCCGGGCATGATTTTCTGGCATGCCAAGGGCTGGGCTTTGTGGCAGCAAGTTGAAAAGTACATGCGTACGATTTATCAAGATAACGGCTACGACGAAGTTAAAGCGCCTCAAGTGCTTGACCGCTCGCTTTGGGAACGTTCCGGCCACTGGGCCAAGTATCGTGAAAATATGTTCACGACGGAGTCTGAAAACCGTTACTACGCCTTAAAGCCCATGAACTGCCCGGGTCACATTCAGATTTTCAACTCCGCTTTGCGCAGCTATCGCGATTTGCCGATGCGTATCGGTGAATTCGGTCAATGCCACCGCAATGAACCGTCGGGCTCTTTGCATGGTTTGATGCGCGTCAGAGGCTTCACGCAGGATGACGGCCATATTTTCTGTACCGAAGATCAGATTTTGGCCGAATGTGAAGCTTATTCCAAGTTGGTTAAAGAGGTGTATCACACCTTCGGTTTTGACAATATTGCCTACAAAGTGGCCACGCGTCCTGCCATGCGTATCGGTGAAGATGCCGCTTGGGACAAAGCCGAAGCCGCTTTGATGCAAAGCTTGGATGCGCTTGGCCTGAAGTATGACATTTTGCCCGGTGAAGGCGCTTTCTACGGTCCGAAGATTGAGTACCACTTAAAGGACTGCTTGGGTCGCTCTTGGCAGTGCGGTACGATTCAGGTTGACTTCCAAATGCCGGGCCGCCTGGGAGCTGAATACGTGGCCGAAGACAATACGAGAAAGACGCCTGTGATGTTGCACCGTGCCATCATCGGTTCTCTTGAACGTTGGATCGGTATGTTGATTGAACACTACGCGGGTGCTATGCCGGTATGGTTGGCCCCGGTTCAAGTGGCTATTGCCAACATCACTGAACATCAGGCCGATTATGTTGATGAAATCGCCGCTAAGATGAAGGCGGCCGGTCTTCGGGTTCAAAAAGATGTTCGCAACGAAAAGATCAACTACAAGATTCGCGAATTGAGCTTGCAGAAGATTCCTTACATTGTTGTTGTCGGTGAAAAGGAACGTGAAGCCGGAACGGTTGCCGTCCGTGCTCGCGGCGGCAAGGACTTGGGTGTCATGAAACTTGAAGATTTCATCGCTCGTGTGGTTGATGAAAACGCCCAAAAGGTCAATAACTGATTGAAGTGATTTTTTCAGTTTGACCAAACACCCGGCTCGTGAAGCATTCGCGGTCGGGTGTTTTGGTGTCGTGAAGTGAAAAAATTGCTTTTTTGTGTTGTTTTTTAAGTTTTTGCTCACCAAAAATCAAACAAAAAGTGGTAAAGTGAGCGCTTCGCGCTGTCTTGCGTGACAATGTAGAGTTTTTAGGAGAACGATCATAGCTCAAGAACGTACGCACCGAATCAATCGTGAGATTCGCGTGCCTGAAATTCGCTTGACGGGTGTCGATGGCACCCAAATCGGTATTGTGCGCACTTCCGAAGCTTTGGCCATGGCCGAAGAAGCGGGGGTGGATTTGGTGGAAGTGGCCGCTAAGGCTAATCCTCCTGTTTGCCGCTTGATGGACTACGGCAAGTTCCGTTATCAAGAACAAAAGCGCCAACAGGAAATGAAGGCCAAGCAAAAGGTCATTCAGGTCAAGGAAGTGAAGTTCCGTCCGGCCACCGATGAAAATGACTATCAAACGAAGCTTCGCGCGCTCATCCGCTTCTTGGGTGACGGCAACAAGGCAAAAGTGACGCTTCGTTACCGCGGTCGTGAAATGGCCCATCAGGATTTAGGCCAAGATGTGCTCACACGCATTCGCGAAGATCTGGCAGAAATTGCTCAAGTAGAACAATTCCCGAAACTTGAAGGCCGCCAGATGATTATGGTACTTGCGCCTAAACGCAAAAAGTAATATCATTCGCAGTTTCGTAGCCGAGTCATTCTTTTTAGAATCCCTCGCGGACTTTTTTGTGTGTCGCGATAAGGCAAAATGGGACTCGGCCTATAACAAGTGAGATCCGGTTGACAAGTCTTTCGCAAGGTGTGAAAGCACCGGTGATCATCTAATAACAAAAGGAAATCGGTCAAATGCCGAAGATGAAAACGAAGAAGGCTGCCTCTAAGCGCTTTAAAGTGCGCTCCGGCGGCTCCATTAAGCGTGCTCACGCTACCAAGCGTCACATTCTTTCCCATCGTACGACGAAGAACAAGCGTCATTTGCGCGGAATGGTCACCATTCACGACTCTGACAGCAAGTCCATCCATCGTATGTTGCCCTACGCCTAATTAGGAGGAGAGAAAGATGCCCAGAGTAAAACGTGGTGTAACCGCTCGTGCTCGTCATAAGAAGATTATGAAACTCTCCAAGGGTTTCATTCTTCGTCGCAATAATGTTTTCCGCGTTGCCAAGCAAGCGGTGATGAAGGCCGGTCAGTACGCTTACCGTGACCGTCGCAATAAGAAGCGCGTTTTCCGTCGCTTGTGGATCGCTCGTATCAATGCCGGCGCTCGCGCCAACGGCATGACCTACAGCGTGTTCATGAACGGCTTGAAGAAGGCTAACATCGCTTTGGACCGTAAGGTTCTTTCCGATATGGCTATCTTCGACAAGGCCGGCTTTGCCAGCCTCGTGGAAAAGGTGAAGAGCCTGTAATTCGTTCTGAACGAGTTTTATAAAAGAAGAGCCGCAAGCCATTGAGCAAGCGGTTCTTTTTTTATTCGCCGCACTTTTTGCACACCTTTTTCCCCAAGAATTCCCAAAGTTGTCCACAATGTTGTTCACAAAAATTGTGGAAAAACACACCGAATGTTCTCACTTTTCTAGACGAAGCCTTTGCGATGGCTTAAAATCAACAAATTCTCTTAATCGTTTCTAATAAGACAAAATGAAAGAAATTCGCACGCGTATCGCACCGTCTCCGACCGGAATGATGCACTTGGGCACCGCCCGCACGGCTATTTACTGCTGGGCCTATGCACGCCACTTTGTAGGCGGCAAGTTCCTCCTTCGTATCGAAGATACGGACCAGGAGCGCTCCACGCAAGAAGCCGTTGACGTGATCATCAATGGCATGAAGTGGTTGGAACTCGATTACGACGAAGGTCCTATCTACCAAATGGATCGTTTGAACCGCTATAAAGAAGTGGTCGATATGATGCTCGAAAAGGGTTTGGCTTATAAGTGCTACGCCACCAAGGAAGAGTTGGAAGCCTTGCGCGAAGAACAGATGGCCAAGAAGATTAAGCCCCGTTACGACGGTCGCTGGCGTCCTGAAAATTGTGTCGGCCGTCCGATTCCGGAAGGCATCACGCCTGTGATCCGCTTCCGCAATCCCGATACCGGCACGGTTACCTGGAATGACATGGTCTATGGTCCGATTTCTTTTGAAAATACCGAATTGGACGATTTGGTGATTATGCGCGGTGACGGTATTCCGACCTATAACTTCGCTGTTGTGGTCGACGATATCGATATGAAGGTTAGCCACGTTGTCCGCGGTGCTGACCACATCAATAACACCCCCCGACAGATCAATCTTTATAAGGCGTTGGGTGCGGAGGTGCCGGAATTTGCCCACCTGCCGCTTATCAATGGTCCGGATAATCGTAAGTTGAGTAAGCGCAATGGCGACGCAAGCGTAATGGATTACGAAAAGAAAGGCTATTTGCCTGAAGCGCTCGTTAACTACCTTGCACGTTTGGGTTGGGGCCACGGCAATGATGAAAAGTTCACGAAGGCTCAATTGGCCGAGTGGTTTGATTTGCGTCATTGCTCCAAGTCTCCCGCTTGCTTGGATCCAAAGAAGCTCAATCACTTGAATCACCTCTACATCGCAGAGGCTGACAACGATCGTCTTGCCCGTTTGGTGCGTCCGCGTATCGAAGCTCGAGGCGGCGTGATTGACGGTCATGCCGATTTGGCCCGTGTGATGGAAATCACTAAGCAGCGTCCCGAAACGCTCGAAGCGCTTGCCGACAACTGCATGATTTTCTACCGCCCGTTGCAGCGCGATGAAGCGCTTGTGCGTGAGGTGCTTGCCAATGAACAAAGCCTCGCGGCTGTGAAGCTTTTCCTTGAACGCGCCCGCGGTGTTGAGAATTGGACCGCAGAAAACATCTACGGTGTTTTAAAGAGCATAATGGATGAAATGGGTATCAAGATGCCTGTGGTGGCAGTGCCTATTCGTGTGCTGGTCTTTGGTGAAAAGATTTCGCCTGTCTTTGATAAGACACTTGAATTGTTTGGTAAAGACACCGTCATTGCCAATATCGAAAGCGGCTTGAAGATGTTCTGATAGAGTATTGGTATTGCTCAAAGTCCCGTGCGCTTTTTTCAAGTTGCACGGGATTTTTTATTTCTTCAAAAAACGTCTTCCGTTCTCATCAGGTTGACTGATGAGACCTTCTTCCTGTATCGCTTCAAGCAACGCTTTAGCCCGAGACTCATCGATACGAAGTCGATTTTGCATTGCGACAATGGTGCGTTTTTCATCTAAAACGAGCAGTGCCTTAGCAGCTCCTAAAAGTGCATCACCATTGTCTTTGAGGTTAAATCCTGCTGCTTCGAATGTCTCTCGGACACTGGCACTCAGACTTCTGATGTAGTCGTCTGTGGTGTTTTTAGAGGGAGTCGGAAGAATCAGCATTTGCGCATGTTCAAATTTTTGCTCAAGCGCTTTTAGCCTCATGGTTGTGATTCTTCGTGGAGCGCCTTTTGCTTTACCGATCACTGCAGAAATCTTTTGAGATAAACCCTCTGTTGCCATCGCCTCGTAGAGATAGGCACTTAAGACAAGAATTACTTTCGGTCGGCACTTTTCGATGGCTTCGACAATGCGGTCGGCATGTTGAGCATAATAGCGAACGGTCTGCGGACCGTGCAGATCGCCTGGGACAGAATCGCACCATACAACTTCCGTTGTATGAGCTTCAAGCCAGGTCGGATTATGTGTGGAGCCTGAAAGGGGAATGCCCCAAAGGGAAAACCATCGCACTAAAGCGTCGCGAATTTTTCCCTGCTTGGCTCGAGGATCAAAGTAGTGCGATGGCAGTGGCCCCACAGCCCCTTGATCAGGAAGCGTGATAATGAGTAGTCCGCCTTCGGTGAGATGATCCATCGCTACAGTCCTTTAGCGGCAGTACGCTTTGATTGGTTATCGCGAGCCTGTGCCATGAATAATTTTAAGCGGTTACTGAAATTCGCATGTGAAGTTCCTGCTTCAAAATCAATGGCACACAGATTGGCGTTCGGATAAAGCTGTCTGAGTACCCGCATCACGCCTTTACCCGTAATGTGGTTGGGCAGACAAGCAAAAGGCTGCAGACAGAGCACATTGGGAGCGCCTGTTTCTAAAAATTCCACCATTTCAGCGGTAAGAAGCCAACCTTCGCCGGCTTGTTGGGCCGGAGACATGAGGCTGTTAAGACGCGCCAGATGTTCTTTAAGTGTCGGCATCCCATTGAAACCTGCTTGGCTTAAAGCTTGGTTGGCAATACTTCTGAGAGATTCAAAGTACCGCACAAATAGGCCAGAGGTGAAAGCCCGCATCTTGGGCCCCTTTAGCGCCTTAGCCTGGAAAATCGGATCGTAGAGACAATACAAAAGAAAGCTCGAAATATCGCCTAAACGCGGCTCAGCCCCTTCGGCAAAGAGTTCTTCCAAAATGTTTAGGTTTGCCTGCGGGTGATACTTCAAAAGGATTTCGCCCACAATGCCGACCTGAGGTTTGGGCGTGTCAGTGCATTCAATAGCGGCAAATTCTTTGGCCATTTGTAAAGCATTGACTCGAAGCGCACTCTTACCTTTATCAATATCTCGGCAGGCAATCGCTTGCCATTTATCTAAAAGCTTCTGAGCGCTGCCCGGTACTTTCTCATAAGAGCGGGTTTTTAGATAGAGCTTTTGCAGCAAATCACCGTAAAGCACTCCCAAGGCGATTCGGTTAATGCCTTTAAGTCCCAACGGAAGGTGTTCCGTACCGGTTACCTTCTGTGTCGAGATAGTGATAACGGGAAGCTCTTCCATATCAAGGTCTTTGAGTGCCCACTTCAAAAGTGTCGCGTAGTTAGTGGCGCGGCACGGTCCGCATGTCTGCGCGAGCAAAAGCGCGCTCGTATCCTGATCGAAATCTTTCGATAAAACGGCATCCAACAACTGTCCGATGACAACAATGGCCGGATAACAGGCGTCGTTATTAACGTAGCGCAACCCTAACTGAATCGCCTCGGGGCGTACCTGTGGCAAGAGCTTGACATTAAAGCCTAAGCTTTTCAGAGCGCTTTCAAGAATCGGAAAGTGGATCGGTGCCATTTGAGGCACGTAAATTGTCTTGACGGCTTTAAGATCCAGTTTTTTCTTTTCCTTCGGACGATCGTGCCAGACAATGGGCGACTCTTGAATACCGGCATGCAATTCACGTCGGTCTTTGACAGCGGCAAAAAGCGAGCGCAAGCGAATCCGTGCTGCTCCCAGCGTATCACCTTCGTCGATTTTAAGCATCGTATAAAGTTTACCGGCTGGCTCCAGAATACGCCGAACCTGCTCGGAGGTAATGGCATCGAGTCCGCAACCGAAACTGACCAAATGAACAAGTTCCGCCCACGGTTTATCACGTGTGAGCTCGGCTGCACGGTATAGGCGGCTATGGAATGTCCACTGGTCGATGACATCCAGTGAAGTCGTGTCGGGGGCCAAGTGCGCGATTGAATCCTCCGTGACAATCTCAACGCCCATAGAGGCAATCAGTGTGCAAATGCCATGATTGACAAAAGGATCCATGTGATAGGGGTGCGAGGCAATCACCACCAGGGGCGCTTTGGAGACTTCGTGCTCACGCCAACACTTTTCCCCCATCTGTCGGACTTGGCGCTGATAGGTTTGCTGTGCAGCTTCCGCACTTCGAACGGCCTCGCGAATTTCTGCGACCGTAATTTCCGGAAAGGCTTCACTGATGGCTCGTTGAACGGTTTTAGCCTCATTGAGATCCACAAAAGGTGTAAGAAGTTTCGCTTCAGGATGGGTGCACTCAAAATTAAGTTTCAAGGCTTCAGGATAGCCGCCAACCACCGGACAGGCAAAGCGACCCGGCACATTTGCAAAATTCGTTCGTTCTTTCGGAATGCAGGGCAGCCAAATACGTTTGACGCCTTTTTTGGCCAGCCAGGTGACGTGTCCGTGGGCAAGCTTAGCCGGCAGACAAAGGCTTTGCGAGGGAATGCTTTCAATACCGAGACCTGCGATGTAGTGATCCGAATAGGGTGAGAGCTCCACATGAAATCCGAGTTTCGTAAAAAGCTCAAACCAGTAGGGGTAATGCTCATAAATATTGAGCACTCGTGCAATGCCGATTGTGCCTCGAGGGGCTTCATTTTCGGGCAGGGGTTCTCGGTTAAAAAGCAGGCTGCATTTTGTGTCAATGAAGTGCTCAGCGTTTTTGCCTTCAATGCCTTTGAGAGCAAAATCGCAACGGTTGCCGCTTACGTGTTTTTGCCCGCTTGCAAAGCGGTGCAGGGTTAAAAGACAGTGGTTGTTGCAGCTCTTGCAGCGAAATTCAGTTGTTTTGACGCCGGAAAGATCGAGAGCCTTTTGGCTTAAATCTAAAAGGGGAGTATCCGTTGTTGTTCTTTCGCGAGCAATCAATGCCGCACCATACGCGCCCATCAAACCGGCAATATCGGGTCTGATTACCTGACGGCCAATGTAAAGCTCAAAAGCGCGCAGGATGGCGTCATTCAAGAACGTGCCGCCTTGCACCAAGACATGCTCACCCAACTGTTTGGTATCGGCAATACGCAGCACTTTGTGTAAGGCATTTAAGACAATCGAGTGGCACAGCCCCGCGGTGATGTCGGCAACGGTTGCCCCCGCACTTTGCGCTTGCTTGACTTTTGAATTCATGAACACAGTACAACGGGTGCCTAAATCACAGGGATTTTGCGCATGAAGTGCACTGTCGACAAATTCGCAAAGAGAAAGCCCCAGTTGCTTGGCGTATGTTTCAATGAAAGAGCCGCAGCCCGAAGAGCAAGCTTCATTTAATTTAACGTCGGCGATTGCGCCGCCCGTTACTTTCAGGCATTTCATGTCCTGACCGCCGATGTCGATCACGTAGCTTGTTTGGGAATCAAAGGCGACTGCGGCGCGTTGGTGTGCCAGGGTTTCGACCTCATTGAATTGGCTGCCTAAGGCCGCCTGAGCAAGACTTGCGCCGTAACCTGTTGTGCAAATGGCGCGCACTCGGGCTTTATTCGGTAAAGCTGAGGTAAGTGCCAAAACTTGCGGAATCAGTTTAGGTAGGGGGTCACCCTCATTGTGGTTGTACCAGTCATAAAGGATGGCACCATCTTGATCAATTAATGCGAGTTTGACCGTCGTACTGCCCAGGTCAATCCCTAAAAATAGGTCGCCAGAGGCATCTTGCAATTGCCCTCGTTTAGCGCAATGCGCGGCGTGTCGTTTTTTGAAGTTATCAAGCTCTTCTTGATTCTTGAAAAAAGGAGCCAGATGAACAGATTCACCCGCGATAGTGTCAATTGGAGCGAGTTTTTCCAAAAATTCTTCAAGCGTTGTCTCTTCATCTTTGGTGTTTTCAAACGCATGAACGGCGGCCCCATAAGCAACAGCGTATTGAGAATTATCGAAATGCTCGAAGGTTGTTTTATCGGCTTTAAGTTTTCGCTCAAAGGCACTTGCCAGTTGCGGCAAAAAATGTAAAGGTCCGCCTAAAAAAGCCACCCGTCCTTCAATGGGTCGACCGCATGCCAAGCCGCTGATGGCCTGATCTGCGACGGCTTCAAAGATGCTTCGGGCGATTTCTGAGCGAGGAACGCCGCTGTTTAAGAGTGCAACAACGTCTGTTTTGGCAAAAACACCGCAGCGGGAAGCAATCGGGTGGGACCGTTTGGCGTCTTCTGCCAGTTCATTGAGCCCGATGGGGTCAGTGTCCAAAAGCGAAGCCATCTGATCAATAAAGGCTCCGGTGCCGCCCGCGCAGGCTTCGTTCATGCGAAGTTCAACACCTTGTGTGAGGTAAATGATTTTGGCGTCTTCGCCGCCTAGTTCCACGGCAACGTCTAACAGAGGATCATTTTCATGCAGGTACGTCCCGGCCGCCACCACTTCCTGCACAAATCCGGTGCCCGTTGCACCGGCTAGGATCAAAGCGCCCGAGCCTGATAGCCGGACAAAGGCTTTTTGGCAATCATAGTGCGCAATCAAATCCGATAAAAGCCATTTGAGTGTTTGAACCACCGCACTTTTATGGCGTTCGTAACGGGCGGCGACGATTTTTTTATTGCCGTCAATGAGCGCGTATTTAATGGTTGTCGAACCAATGTCAATGCCTAAAGACAAACAGGCGTTTTGAGACTGCATATACCGAAACTGAAATAATTATCAATAAAAAAGGCCCTATCGGCATCACCAAATGGCCGAATGGACTGGGTCTTACACATTCTTAAATTTTAACGGAGATGCTGCAGCTTGGATTGCCTAGTTTTTGGGCAAATTTGTTATTGGTTGGCAGGAATTGAAATGACGAAATTGGAACTTAGTCTTTCTGAAACAAAATCCGGGAAAACAAAAGATGCTTTCCCGGATCGTTAACGCTAAGGCTTAGGCTTAGCCTTAGCCTTCAATCACTTCGGCCTTTTCAATAATCACATTTTCTTTGGGAACATCATCATAGAAGCCCCAGCGGCCCGTCTTTACTGCGGCGATTTGATCGACCACGTTTTCACCGGCAACGACTTTGCCAAATACAGCATAACCCCAGCCTTGCGGAGTGGGAGCCGTGTGATTGAGAAAGTCATTGTCTACGACATTGATGAAAAATTGAGCCGTAGCAGAGTACGGATCACTCGTACGAGCCATGGCGATGGTGTACTTGTCGTTACGCAGACCGTTATCCGCTTCATTTTCGATCGGTTCGCGGGTTTGTTTTTGCTTCATCCCGGGCTCGAAGCCGCCGCCTTGAATCATGAAACCGGGAATAACACGGTGAAAGATCGTGTTGTTGTAGAAGCCATCGCGGACGTATTGTTCGAAATTTTTGCTCGTTGCCGGAGCATGTTCGTAATCGAGTTCGATATCAATGACGCCGTAGTTGGTAGTTAAACGAATCATTTCTACTTTCCTTTAATAACAGACATATTCTTAATGACCACATCGCGGATGGGCACATCATCGTAGTAGCCGACGGAATGCGTTTTGACTCGGGCAATAGCATCGACCGTGGACATGCCGGAGACCACTTTGCCAAAAACCGCGTAGCCGTTACCGTCCTGAGCTTGATTGGCATCGAGGAAGCGGTTATCCCTTACATTGATGAAAAATTGGCTTGTGGCTGAATTCGGATCATTGGTGCGGGCCATGGCAATGGTACCCCGCACATTGGACAGTCCGTTTCGCGATTCTAAAGCAATTGGCGCCCGCGTGTCCTTTTCTTCCATGCCTATCACAAAACCACCGCCCTGGATCATGAAATTCGGAATCACGCGATGAAAGAGCGTGTTTTTATAAAAGCCGCTCTTGACATAGGCTAAAAAGTTTTCAACCGTCTTTGGGGCAGCCTTGGCGTTAAGTTCAATCACGAAAGCTCCCATGTTCGTATCCACTTTGACTTGAGTGGCTTGCGCAGCAAAAGCGGCAGGCGCGATGGCTACCATGGCTAGGGCAACAACGGCTGCGCGGCGAGTAAAAGAAGTCATTTAAAATCCTCAAGAGTTTTGATCCAAATATTTTTTGAACGCTTTGAGCTTTCTGGCTAAAACTTTGTCATCGGGGGCCAGGGAAGTTGCTTTTTCATAGTATTGCAGGGCCTGAGCCGTGTCAGGATTTTTTCCCTGCAAGGCCAGGTCTCCTAAATTTTCATAACCCATTGAAAAATTGGGATTGATGGTGACAGCCTGTAAAAGAAGTTCACGGGCTTTCACTAAGTTGCCCTCTGAAGCGTAGATTGCGGCCAGATTGTTATAGGGTTCAACAATCTCCGGATAGGACCGGATGAGTTCGTTGAAGTAGCGTTTGGCGGTTGGATTATCACCCATGCGGCTGTAAATGACCGCGCGCTTAAACTTCAATTGAACATTTTGGGGATTGTGTTTAAGCGCTTGGGCAATGTGCTTGAGCGCGTCACGCCATTGATTTTCAACAATGAGCCGGTCAATAAGTTCTATGCGTTCATTTTCCGTGCGGGGCTCGTCGTACTCAAAAGCGGCCATGGCCGGCAAAGAAGCCGTGGCACTGAGCAAGATGGCGGCCATTGTATAGGGCAGCAATTTCTTAAGTTTGAACATTTCGAGACATCGATAGTAAAGTCATTTGCATTATATCGGCGAAGCATTCTTTTCTTATTAAACAAATGCAACGAAGCGTTTCGAAGCTGACGTAATTGGCAGTAGCCACAAATGTAAAAAGATGGTTCGCTCGCCCGCCGCTTCCTATATACTGTCAAGAATCGGTAACTTGATTTTGAAAACAATAAAGAATTTCCATGGCTCTTGAACTTTATTCCACACTATCTCGCCGCAAACAGGCTTTTGAACCGATCACTGCGGGGGAAGTAAAAATGTACGTCTGCGGCGTCACGGTGTACGACTACACGCATATCGGTCACGGCCGCACCTTTATCTCCTTTGACATCATTCGCCGTTGGCTTGAAGCAATCGGTTATAAAGTGACATTTGTACGCAATATCACGGACGTCGATGACAAGATTATTCGCCGTGCTGCTGAACGTCACGTGAGCTGTGAAGCATTGACCGACGAGTTCGCACAAGCCATGCAGGAAGACATGATCGCTCTCGGCTGCTTGCCGCCTACCGTTGAGCCTCGCGCCACGCACTTCATCCCGCAAATGCTCAACATCATCGAAAAGTTGCAGCAAAAGGGACTGGCCTATCAAACAAAAAGTGGTGACATGGCCTATGCCGTTCGTCAATTTAAAGATTACGGCAAACTCTCCGGCAAATCGATTGATGATTTGATCAGCGGCGAGCGTGTGGCAACTGACGATACCAAGCGTGATCCGCTTGATTTTGTATTGTGGAAGAGCGCCAAGCCTGGTGAACCGCAATGGGATAGCCCCTGGGGTAAGGGTCGTCCGGGTTGGCACATTGAGTGCTCTGCGATGAGCTGCCACTATTTGGGCGAAACATTTGATATTCATGGCGGCGGTCCGGACTTGATTTTCCCGCACCACGAAAACGAAATCGCTCAAAGTGAAGGGGCAAACGGAAAGCGCTTTGCCAACTACTGGATGCACACGGGTCCTTTGCGTGTAATGAATAAAGAAGGCAAAGAAGAAAAGATGAGCAAGTCGCTCGGAAACTTCTGGACCGTGCGAGATGCCATCGCTGAAACCGATGATAAGTTCGGTGTCGGTAACGGCGCTCAGGTGCTTCGTTTCTTCTTAATGCGCACGCATTACAGAAGTCCGATTCTGTTTGGACCGGACTTAATTGTCGATGCGTACCAAAGCTTAAAGCGTCTTTATACGGCCTTAAAGGATGTTCCTGCTGACGATTTGCCGCTTGATTGGAATGAAGAGTGCGCCAAGCGTTTTGCCGAGGCAATGAATGATGACTTCAATGTTCCGGTGGCAGTTGCTCAACTTTTCGAATTGGCCAATCGTGCGCAGGCTCAAAAGAGCGCTGCGATGAGTCGTCAGTTAAAGAAGCTCGGTGCAATTCTCAATATCCTGCAAGCGGATCCGGAAGTGTTCCTCAAGGGTTCTACGGCCGGTCTTGATGAAGCCGCCATTGAAGAAGCCATCGCTGCTCGCGCGGCCGCTAAAAAGGCCAAGGATTATGCGAAGGCCGATGAAATTCGCAAACATTTGGCTGAACAGGGTGTGATGCTTACGGATACACCGCAAGGGACGACTTGGCAACGTGTATTGGTTGAAAAATCACATTAACTAAATGACGGCTCATTTGTCCACAGAAAGCGCCTTTCCTGACTACTGGGAGGAGGCGCTTTTCTATCTTTCTGAGCGAGATCCGGTGATGAAGCGCCTTATTGAGCGTTACCGTCATATTGAATTTACCGCTCACGAAAGCGTCATCGCCTCAATTCTACGAGCCATTGTTGGCCAGCAAATTTCCAATAAAGCTGCCGCGACCCTTTGGGGCAGGCTTTGCCTACTAAAACACGGTCGTTGGGATTCTTTCATTGTGGTTACACCTACAAGTACGCTGCGCGGCCTTGGTTTTAATCCTCGAAAAATCACGGCGATGAAAGAAGTGGCTTGGCGATTTGTTTGCGGTCAGTGGAGTGAAGAAGGGTTTGCACAGATGGATGACGAGGCGGTCAGCCGTGCGATTGAGAGCATTCGCGGGCTGGGGCCGTGGAGCGCGATGAGTGTTTTAATTTTTGCTCTGAAGCGCCCCGATATTTTTCCGTTGGACGATTTTGGCGTTCGACAGGCCCTCGTAAATCTCTATTTTTCCGATGAAAATGTCATTTCTGTGGGGCGCAGTGGGGCCAAAAGCCGTGTAAAATTACTCGCTAATGTTTGGGCGCCGTATCGTACCGTCGCCACTTGGTTTTTATGGCGTTCCTTAGAAAATACGCCCCTCGAAAAAGAGAGTGAATAATGGCAAAACAAGTTTTTTTAGATTTTGAAAAGCAAATTGAAGAGCTCCAAAGCAAAATCGACGAATTAAATGAAATGCAGGAAAAAGATGAGGGCAAAAAGATTGACCTGTCATCTGAAATTGAGCAGCTTCAGCACAAGACTGAAGAGCTTCTGAAAGAAACCTATGCTGAATTGACTCCGTGGCAGACGTCATTGGTTGCCCGCCATCCCCAGCGTCCCTACATGCTCGATTATGTGAACATGGTCTTCACGGATTTCCACGAATTGCATGGAGATCGTGCCTACGCTGACGATACCTCGATTGTGGGTGGTTTGGCTGGTCAGCCCGTGGTGGTGATCGGTCATCAAAAGGGGCGTGACACGAAAGAGCGCATGATGCGCAACTTCGGTATGAGCCGTCCAGAAGGCTACCGTAAGGCTTTGCGCCTGATGCGTTTGGCTGAAAAGTTTTCGCTTCCGGTCTTTACGTTTATCGACACACCGGGGGCTTATCCGGGTATTGGCGCCGAAGAACGCGGTCAGTCCGAAGCCATCGGTCACAATCTCTATGAGATGAGCCACTTGAGAACGCCGATTATCGCAACGGTGATCGGTGAAGGCGGCTCGGGTGGAGCTTTGGCTATTGCTGTGGCCGACACCGTTAACATTTTGCAGTACTCCATTTACTCCGTAATCAGCCCCGAAGGCTGTGCTTCCATTTTGTGGAAGGATGCCTCCCGTGCACCGGAAGCCGCTCAAGCCTTGGGTTTGACGGCCGATCGTTTGCGTGAACTGGGCCTCGTGGATCGGGTTTTGTCCGAACCCTTGGGCGGTGCTCACCGCGATCCGCAGCTGATGGGTGCAAGCTTAAAGAAGACGCTCACTGACCAAATGCGTCAATTCAATGCGATGAATTTGGATGACTTGGTATCGCGCCGTCTTGAACGCTTGCTTGCGTACGGTAAATTTGAAGAAAAAGAGCTCGATAAAGTGCTCGAACCGATTGCCGAGCACGAAAGCATTCACGAAGAGCAGCCCGTCAAAACGACTAAAAAACGTGTAACGCGCACGAAGAGCCACAATGCCGACAAGAAGTCTGAAGACACAGCCGCATAAAACCCGATCCGCTGCGACGCTCTCGCTTCGCACCGTAGAGGGAAAACTTCTTGCAGCCCTGCGCGAAGCGATCAGTGAAGCTTGCGGGCAGGGCTCTCAGGCGAATCTTTTTAGCGCTGCCCGAGACTTTTCCAAAAAGGTTCGTATCACCGTCGGATTTTCCGGCGGCCGAGACTCTGTTGCCTTGCTCAAAGCGCTCTGTGTCCTGCGCGATAAACGAAACAGCCCTATTGAAGATATTCTCGCAGTGCATGTGCACCACGCTTTAAGCCCTAATGCCAATAAATGGGCAAGGTTTTGCAGGCAGACTGCTGAGGCGCTCGGTGTTAATTTCAAAGTGGCCTATGTGCGCGTTAAGAGCAAAGGGGAAGGCGTAGAGGCTGCAGCCCGTAAAGCGCGTTACGAAGCGATTTCCAAAGCTGCCGAAGCATTTGATTCACACATGGTGATGACCGCTCATCATCAGGATGACCGCCTTGAAACGTTCCTCATTCAATGGATGCGAGGCGCGGGTGTGGACGGTTTGGCTACGTTCCCTGTAGCCCGTTCGGTGGGCGCAGTGAAGTTGGTGCGTCCCTTGATGCGCCTGCCTCGAGAACTTCTTGAGCGCTATCTTGAACTCAACAATCTGACTTGGGTTGAAGATGAGAGTAATGCCGATACGGCCTATCTTCGCAACGCCATTCGCCATGAAGTGCTGCCTGTGATGGAAACGATTCGTCCGGGTTTTAAGGAAGCCGCAGCCCGCTCTGTGGAGCTTATCGCTCAAAGTGCACAGGTTCTCAAAGAAGTAGCGCATGAAGACTTGCAAAGAATTCAAGACGCCGATCGTGCTCTTTCGATTGATGCGCTGCTAAAACTGTCGGACTCCCGTCAGGCATTGGTGCTGAGAGCCTGGATTGAAAGTTTTGGTCTCCTGCCGCCTTCTAAAGCAAAGCTTGATGAGGCTCTCAAACAGACGCGTCTCACGCACAACGACACCAAACTCTCGATCAAGGTTGGTACCAATCTTGAAATCAGGCGTCATGGGTCAAAGCTTGTGATGAGAGAGACGGCCGGTCAGAAAAAAGACCGTACGCAGTTTGAAACGCTCCATTGGACGGGCCCGGGCCGCTACTCTCTGCCTTCTTGGGGCGGAGAGCTTGTGATCAGCTTGGCCAAAGACGACGAACCCGGTATCGCAGAATCCTATTTCACAGACAGAGAACTGCAAGCCAGACCCCGTCAGGGCGGTGAAAAGTTAAAGCTTTTCAAAAACCGTCCCCGCAAACATCTCAAAGACCTTTATCAAAAGGCTGAGATTGCAGAGTTTGACCGCTCTAAACTTCCTTTATTGTGGAGTGGGGAGGATCTGATCTTTGCAGCAGGCCTCGGAATGGACGTGCGCTATCAGGGCGATGGCGATGAAACACGATACCGCATCGAGTGGCATGCGGATGCCACGCTGCTTTCCTTAATGCAAGGATAGAAAAAAGCCCGGTTTTCCCGGGCTTTTTGGTCATTAACCTAAGTACTTCAACGCAAAAGCTTCCATAACCTTCACGCCGTTGATAAGAGACTCAGGATTGAGTTTCATATCCGGGTGATGCAAGCCGGGCGTTGCACCGGCGCCGACACCGATATAAGCGGTGCGAAGGGACGGTTTCTTGATCTTAAAGAAGTGGAAGTCTTCACCGCCGCCGATACTCGTGGCACGAAGTTTATCCGCACCCAACGTTTCAGCGATGCAGTCGCTCATTTCTTTGACGAGTTCATCGTCATATTCACAGGCAGGAATTACATCGCCTAAAAGCGTCATCTTGGCTTTACCGCCAAAAGCAGTTGCCGTGCTTTGAGCGCTCTTCTCAAGCTTTTCAAGCATGTCCTTCATAAGCGGATTGGTTTGAGCGCGCACGTCATACATGCAGTAGCCCTTATCAGGAATGACGTTAATAGCCGCACCGCCCACATCAATCTTGGTGCATTTCATGGACCAGGTAAGCGTCGGCGCAAACTTCAGAAGGCCTGCATTTTGAACGATGGCCGCAAGCATTTCAGCGCAGTTCACACCCAAATGCGGACGGGAAGCATGAGAGGAAAGCCCCTCGACATCAATGCGGACAAAGATGCTTGCTGAGTGCATCAATGTGGCTGCTACGGTGCCATCCGGAATATCGGTAGCGGGACGGATATGAAGTCCTAAGGCGATATCAACGTCTTCAAGCACACCGTCATCGATAACGGACAAAGCGCCTTTGAGCGTTTCTTCACCGGGCTGAAAGAGCAACTTTAAGGTTCCGCGTTTAATCTTGCCCTGCAGGCGGGAGGCGATCGCTAAAAGCATTGCACAGTGAGAATCGTGACCGCAGGCATGAATAACCTTGTCTTCGCCGTTAACTTTAAAAGGCAGTGCGTCCATATCCGCACGAATCATGACGCACGGACCCGCTTCGGCGCCTTTTTCAATGGCGACAACACCGGTCTTACCGATGCCGGTTGTGACCTCATAGCCCATTTCTTTTAGCTTTTGGGCGATGTAAGCGCTGGTTTTAAATTCTTGGAAACCTAATTCAGGCGTTTTATGGAGGTCGTTATAAACCTCCACGACATTGAGTTCTTGAGCCATGGGTCGATTCTCCTTATTAAACATTTAATAGAACAATTTAAGCAGGAGCGGGGCCAAAGAACAATAAGCAAAACTGTGTATATTGAATGCAAAAAGGGAAGCTTTTTTGAAGCTTCCCTTTGAAATTTGGTGCGCCGGGTAGGATTCGAACCCGCGACCCCCTGGTTCGTAGCCAGGTACTCTATCCAACTGAGCTACCGGCGCGTAGGGTGGAATTATGCACGGTTTCCCATAAAGTTGCAAGGGCTATGGTGATTATTTTTTCACAGCCAATCTCAGCACTTCTTTTGCGATCAACCGCGTAAGACCTTTGGGGGCGAGCTGGGACGAAACCGTCAGGAGTTTATTTAATATTCCGTAAGTGGCTAGAGCTTTATTTTTGAAAAGAGCGCTCAATCCTCGCTCTGCCACAGAACGAGCATCGGTGATAGCAAATTCGAAACGATCACACTCGCTGACACCGGCCCGGTTCCAAAAATTGGTTTTAACCGGGCCCGGGCAAAGCGCCGTAACGTGTACGCCTTCGGTTTTGAGCTCTTCATGCAAGGCTTCAGAAAAACTCAATACATAGGCTTTGCTGGCTCCGTACACCGACAAATAAGGGCAGGGCATGAAAGCCGCAATAGATGCGACGTTAAGAATATAGCCTTTGCGTTTTGCCCTCATGCTTGGCGCCAATGCCAACGTCAGAGTGGTGAGAGCTCGGACGTTTAAGTCAACCAGATTGATGTTTTCAGCGCTATTTTGCTCAAGCGTTTCACCATACAGACCGAATCCTGCGTTATTGATCAGGACCTCAGGTTCAATATTTTCTCGTTTGAGATGATTGAGTAAGTTTTTCAGACACACGGGATCGGTCAGATCGCCGGCTAGGGCAAGTTGGGCCTGTGGAATTAGTTCGCGCATTTCCGCCAGTCGGGCAGTATCGCGGGCTGTGATGACAAGACGATAACCCCGGGCGGCAAGCAACTCACAAAACTGCAATCCCAAGCCGCCCGTTGCCCCGGTAACGAGCGCCCAAGGGGCGTCCTTTTCAATAACTAACGACATACTTCAGAGACTTCAGGCAACTCAACCACTTTAACAGTGCCGTCTTGCGCATAAAGGTTATCAATGGCCGATTTCACCATGTAGGGCAAAATGTCGTCAATGCGGTTGCAGGTAGCCTCGTTTTTAACGATCGCCGTAAAGACAGTCGTTGCTCGCGAGCCCTTCATTTCAAGCAGTTTGACATCCAATTCACGCATATAAAGCTGTTGGTTGTAGACCCTGGTCGCAAAAGCCACTTGCGGACCAAATCCTGCGTAGGGACCATGCCAGTGTCTATGGTGTCCCCAGCCCCAACCAAAGCCACCGCCCAAGTAGGTGACAGGAATGCTTTCGGAGCGTTGGATAATACGGGAAGGTTTGACCGACCAATCAATACTCATGCGGTACTTTTCGCCGCTTCCGGCCTTAACCGTTTCAAGATGAGCTGCTGCCAAAACATTCTGCATGCTCGAGGCGATAGACCGGTAGGTGGCGTCATTTTGCTTAGATTTTGAGGCCGGAACAATGGCAATCTTGTCACCCCAATCAGGCATGGCATGGAGGCCCGGATTGAGATCGGGCGTCATGGACAGTTTCGACGAAATCGCTACATTGGTTTTCACTGTGGGTGAAGCGCAACCGGTAACAGCGACAAACGCAGCGGTAATGAGCGCTAATTTCAGAACTTTTTTGATCACTTTGCACCCCGGTTCAATATCTGTCTCACTATCCATTTTAGAGAAAGCTCGCACGGTCGGGAGCCTTTCTTGTAACTTACTGAAAGGTTTGTAAAACAGGCGTTGCGTTTATAAAGGTCAAGTAACCGCCTTTAAAACAGTTGGCTGCGCAAAATCGCCAGTCCGGCAGCACAAAACGTTTCAGCTCTTCGCTAAGCGCATATTCTCCGGGTTGATGAGTATGACCGTGGATGACAAACGAGCATTGCTTTTGTAGTGCAGCGTCGGCGACGGTTGGCGCGTCAACGTCCATCAACAAAGCTTCCTTCTTTACTTTGCTCTCCTTAGAACGCGTCCGCGCATCGTGGGCGATCTTGAGCCGTTTTGACAATGGCAGTCTTAAAACAAGCCATTGCCACCAAAAGCTTCTGACTTTTTGACGCACTTTTTGATAATCGTGATCATTAATACACCAAAGGTCGCCATGAGAGAGTAAAACATTTTGGGTGTTAATCCGCGCAACGCACGGATCGCGCAAAAGAGTAGCTCCCAACCGGCTCGCAAGTTTTTTCCCCATCATGAAGTCACGGTTGCCGTGCATGATAAAGAGCTTGTGACTCTGTCCCCACTTTTGCAGCGGCTCAAGAATGCGCGAAGCGCTTTCCCAGGCATCGTCACCCACCCAATAGTCGAAAAAGTCCCCAAGTATTATTAATTCGCTGTGCTTTTCTCCCACTTCGTGTAAAAAGCGGATAAAAAATTCAGCTTGAGCTTGAGATTCGGCGTTCAGATGTAAATCCGAAATAAAACAGGGATCGAACAATTCAATCCGATCAGTTTGAGTCTCAATGGTAGGGCAGGAAAAAAGTGACATAGCGTAAAAGTACAAACGGATGTCGACATTTTAACCAAGAAAAAAGAGACGAAAAAGCCGTCTGAAAAGTATGACTTCAGACGGCTGGCAGTCAGGTTTAACTAAAGCTAGTCAAGCGTTTTGACTTCCGCGGACATCTTACCGAGCATGATGCCGAGGTCCAAGGCTCTTTGAATGCCCGTTACGGAGAGACATTCATAGACACCGTGATAGTTCATGCCGCCGGTAAAGAGGTTCGGCGTGGGCAAGCCCTTGGCAGAAAGACGGGCGCCGTCAGTGCCGCCGCGCACAGGTTTTTCGTGGATTTCAACGCCAATGCGACGATAGGCTTCACGGGCAAGATTGCATACTGCCGGATGTTTATCAAGATAGTTTTTCAAGTTATGGTATTGAACCTTGATATCGGCGCTAACACGGTCTCCCCAGACCTTATTCATCTCTTCAACCATCTTGCGGACGTAGTTCATACGGTCTTCAAAACGGGAGTTGCTGTGATCGCGAATGAGCATCTTGAGATCCACGCCGCGAACAGCGCCGGAAATGCCCATCGGATGGAAAAAGCCTTCATGACCTTCGGTTTTTTCAGGAGCAGACTCCGCCGGCAAACGAGCGATGAAGTCCATGGCCATGCGAATGGCATTGACCATCTTGTTTTTGGCCGAACCCGGATGCACATTCAAGCCCTCAAAGTGAACCTTCACCATAGCGGCGTTAAATGTTTCGGTTTCAAAACCGCCTAATTCATCACCGTCAAAGGTGTAGGCATATTGAGCGCCGAATTCTTCAATGTCAAAATTTTCAGTGCCGCGACCGACTTCTTCATCAGGTGTGACGGCGAAACAGAGTTTGGCATGGGGGATTTCGGGGTGTTCAACAAAGTAGCGGGCCGTTTCAACGATAATGGCAATGCCGGCTTTGTCATCGGCGCCTAAAAGCGTGGTGCCGTCAGTGACAACAAGCTGTTCTCCGGCATATTTGGCCACACCGGGGAAGCGCTCAAGGCTCAAAACGATGTTTTTGTCCTTATTTAAAACGATGTCGCCGCCTTGATAGTTAAGCACTTGCCATTGGGCGGGCTCGCCCGAGGCTTCAGGTGAAGTGTCCATGTGGGCAATGAGACCCATGGCGGGCATCGTTTCAAGGCCTTCAGTTGCAGGCAGATAAGCCATCACAATACCCTTATCGGTGATTTTCACATCTTTAACACCGACGCTTTCAAACTCGGCTTTCAGAAGTTGGGCGTAAGCCATCTGAGCTTGGGTCGAGGGGGCTGTCGTGCTGTTAGGGTCAGATGTGGTGTTGTATTGCGTATAGGACAAAAAGCGTTGCAAAACCAAGGGCAATTGGGCAAAACTTTCAGCCGTATAGTTGCCGTAATAGTTGTGTTTCAACATGGGATGTTCACCTCAAAAAATAGAGCGTCACCAATAAACCGCGCTCAAAATCGTCGATGATTTTATCGGGATAACGTTTTTGCCTTAAATTAAAAACTAAGGCATTTTGCCTAATCTCAAATTGGATTGAAATTTAGTGTGATCTAGGGGTTTTAACCTATTTTTCAGACTAGATAGTTTTACCTATAATCGTCCAATATTTTTGTCACCAAAGGCTATTTAGGCTCATTGGGGACAATCAGACTCTTTTTCCCCTTATTCTGGAGAACAACATGACTTGGACTATGTGGGCGGCCTTGATCGTGGTAGTAGGCACGGTCTGGGCGCTGATCAAGCGTTATGAAACACGCTTGGTGCTCTTGACATCAGGCTTGATCATGACCATCCTTTCTTTGGATCCGATGGCAGCGTTTGAGCAATTTGACAAATCGATGACCAACAATTCGCTGATCATCGTGATCTGCTCGTCGATGGGTTTTGCCGCGACGATGAACTTGACCAAATGTGACTTGCATTTGGTCTCTCTTTTAACGAAGCCCTTAAATAAATTAGGCATTTTGCTTTTGCCCTGCTGCATGATCGTTACGGGTATTACTTCTCTTGCGATCTCCTCTCTATCCGGTATGTGCGCCGCAATCGGCCCGACCATCGTGGCGTTGATGATTCGTGCCGGTTTCCGTCCTGCAATGGCTGCCGCCACCGTGATTGCCTCAACCCTGCCGTCCTTCTGGTCTCCGGGTTCTTCTCATAACGGTTTCGTGGCCAAGCTCGCCGAATGGCCTGTGATGGACTTCATCACCTACACGGGCTTTCGTACGCTTTTGATTTCGATCGTTTGTATTGTTTTCTTGACGGTTGCCTGCTTTATTTTCGGCGACTTCAAGAAAGGCGGATTTGAAAACGACGGCGTGCACAAGAGCAATGTTGAATTGCCCGAGCATCCCAATATCCTTTGGGCCTTTGCTCCGCTTCTTCCGGTTGTTCTTTTGTTCGTCATCGCTTTCTGGTTCCCGAATGTGAAGATGAGCGTTGCAACCGCTATGCTCTTCGGTTTCATCTATACCATGATTGTGACGCGTTCCAACCCCACGGAATTGATTAAAAAGTTCTTCGACGGTATGGGACACGGCTACGGCAGCATCATCGGTTTGATTATCGCTGCCGGTGTTTTTGCCGCCGGTTTGCGTACCTGTGGTGTGATTGATGTGTTTGTCGAATATCTGAAGAATTCTTCCGAAGTGGCCAAACTCGGTGCTGCTATCGGTCCGATGGCTTTGGGTATTATGACCGGTTCCGGTGACGCTGCGGGCTTCGCATTCAATGAAGCGGTAACGCCTCACGCTCCTGAATTCGGCATGACGATTCCTGACTTGGGTTACTTGGCAATTGTTTCGGCTACCTTAGGCCGTGTGTCTTCACCGATTGCCGCCGGTGTCATCATTATTGCCGGTATCGCCAATGTTTCGCCCTTGGAAGTGATTAAACGCTCGCTTCCTGTGAATGCGGCAGTCTTGGTGTTCCTGTACTTTATCAGTTAAAACATCAAGCTAGGCGCAAGCTTAAACTCTTGCGCACGAAAAGCATCCGCCCGCTGACTTTTTCCTCAAAACCTGACTTCCCGAAGTGCCTAGCTCCTAAATCGGTAAAGCACTTTGGGAGGTAAAGGGACCCCAAGAAGCGCGAGCGTATCGCGCTTCTTTTTTGCCATCGCTTTAAGCGTGAATGCATTTGTTGAGCAGTGCTTCAAAGCCACCAATCCTTTTAATCCCGCTAATAACTTCGGCAGCGACTCATATGGCAGCTTCATAAAGTCTGCCAATTGATTGTCTTTTACGTCCTTCTTTTGCTTCGGAGCCTTGCTCTTGACCGCTTTGTGGATCCGATTGAGCATCACCATTCTCAAACTCTCTGCAATCACAAACACAATGATCTTGCCTTTGTAAGTGCCTTCCGTAGCATACAACCGATCCCCATCGACCCAGTTCTTCAATTGATTGAAATTCTGCTCAATGATGTTTCGTTCCCTGTAAATCCGAAGCACCTCAAAGGCATCCAATCCACAGTTGCTTCTGATCGCAAAACACCCCGATAACTCCACCGCCTCAGATAAGGCGCTGAGATTTAATGCATACTCCCCAAGAAGCTCAAGCACATACTTCTTGTTGGCTCTGAAGAAATCCGAGTTGACCTTCTCTCCTTTGTTCAGCATCTCCACCAATTCCATCGCATTCTTCTTGAGCCGTCGAGCCTCTTTAAGCGCCCGCTCTAAGTTGCGATAAAGGTGTAAGTCCACTTTTTCTGTTACTCGTCCGGCAGGCGTGTCATTAGCCCAGCTTTCTTTCTCCGTGAAAGCATTCATCTCCATATCCGGATCACTGAAAGCGATCAAGTCATTGAGTTGACGACTTCTGCGCTTGAAAGCCGCTTTGACACAGTCCTCTACCGTGGTAATCCCTTGAATGAATTTCAGCTCCAGTTTTAATTCCAACGCCGTGTTGTAAATGCTCTGATAACCACGGTCTGTCACCAGGATGGTTTCTTCCAAATCGTAACCGGCAGCCTGCATTCTCGATAAGGCAAACGGCAAAGCGGCCTTATCGTTGACTGGGCCTTCATCGGTTCCGGCAAATAACACATCGCCCGTGGCATGATCACACAGCAAGTTCAGATTGATCTGTTTGAGTTCCGGATCTTGTTTGGCTTTTCCAAAGGCAGCCTCTTGAATTGTTTCCGAATAGGTACTGATACTGGTGCTGTCAAAAGACAAAGTCATTCCTAACTTATGTTCTTTCGCACACTTCATGGCTCGCTGATGACGAAGCGCAAAATATTTCGCCATATTGTCATCGGTGATTCCCGCTAAAAGATCGGAAATGCGTCGAGAGTCAATGGGCAGGGATTCTGGTAACCAGTTATAAGTGAGCCAGTCTCCATACAAAGAAGTGGAGCCGGCCTGATCCAACTTATAGATGGCCAGATTAAGTAAATCACGAGCTGACTTTTTACCGTAAACCGCTTGAAGGTCTTCGAGGATGCCGAGTTGCTCGGCGATCTGAGTGGCTGTCCATGTCAAACCGTAGTGAATAACCGGTTCGCTCCAAGAGATGTCGGGGACCTGTTCACGATTCACGGTCTGTTGATCAAATTCTTCTTTGTTCAATAACTCGTTATGTCCCCAATACAGATCAATGCCTTCGAATTCGGGGAATTGAGCCAAGAAGCCGCTGACGACCTTAATGCTGCCGTCGTCGTTGAGTCGTCCGACGGAGATGCGCTGAGCGACACGGGAACCCTTGCCGGGGATCCAGTGGTTGCGGTAGGCCTGAATGGTTTGACGACCGACCTTGTCGGAGATTTTGATGAGGGACCACTTACGACCTTGGTTATCGATGGGGTTTTGCATGATAGTGCGTTATTAAATAGTATGGAGCTGTTATAACAAAACAACCATACAAAGACAAATCAATGTATTGAAAGTAAAGAGGATTTTTATCAAAAAGAGAGAGGACTTGACGTGAATCAAGTCCTCATGGAACTAGTGAAACGTGAAGTCAGGTAAAGACATTGGATCTTTTTGATTATTTTGAAAAAATTCGATGTTTTTTCTTCTTTATATCGTGATCCATCTCGTAATTATTTCAAAGGTTCACGATTCGAAGTTCTATTATGTCCCGTCCACGTTCTCAAAATCCTAAAGAACACGTCAGCTTGGTTCGTTCCAAGCAGAAAAATGGTTGGTACTACGTCTTGGAAGTCACCAGCGTTTACGATCCCAAAATTAAAAACAGCCGTAAGATCCGCTCCCGTTTGGTCGGCAAACTCCCTCCTGGTGAAACCGATCTCAACAAGATGATTCCTACCGAATCGGGGCAGGGGCGTAAAAAGAAAAGCATCCCTGAAGCTCTGGCTGAGCTCAAGGATTCCCGTAACCCTCTCTATGTCGTCTATCCCTTGGATTTAACCCTGCTGGTTGTTGTGTTAGCCGCCATGGCCGGCTACACCTCTTGCTATCAAATCGCTCAATACTGGGCCAGCAACCGAGCGTTTTTGAAAAAATATTTTGATGATTTTCCCGATCGGGACATCTCTCATGACACGGTCAGACGGTTGATTAAGTTAATTGGTAAACAACAATCCGAGCAATTGATTAAACGATTTACCGAGCAGTTGCTCAACCCCATTAAACATCGTGTTGTCTCGCTTGACGGGCAATCGGTTAAAGCGTCTAAAACGCTGCTTCAACCCCGCGGTCAATACGTTTTAAACGTTTATGACTCCGATGATCAACTTTGTCTGGAACAAAGAGTGATCGGAGAAAAGGAAAATGAGATCACCCATGCGGCCGACTTGATCGATTCTTTGGATATTAAAGGCACCGTAGTGACTTGTGACGCCCTGAATACACAAACGAAGTTGGTGCAAAAAATCGTGCAAAAGGGGGCTGATTATTGTGTGGCGGTCAAAGATAATCAACAGGCATTGTTCGATCTTGTCAAGGCATGGTTTAGAACAAAACCGTCACAGCTCATCAAAGATAATCAAACCCTCGATAGCGGTCACGGTCGCATTGAAACCCGTCGCATCCAGGTTCTACCCGGATCATTAATGGATGAGTCGATATATCAGGACGTTTTGAAGAAGTGGCCGGGCCTTGATGATGGTTGCATGATCAAGTTAGCGACAGAAACGGTAATTAAAAACACAGGCGAGATCCGCTACGATGAGCGCTATTTCATTTCGTCGTTGCATTTTGATGAGCAATACATTGCTCAATTGCTACTAAAGACCATAAGAAGTCATTGGGCCATCGAAAACAATCTGCACTGGGTGTTGGATGTCACCTTTAATCAAGATCGAATGCATTGTCGCAATGCGGATTACTTGGCCGGACGAACGGTGCTGTCGAAATTGTCCTACAACATCATTAGCAAGGCTCAAGCCAACGAAGAGATGCAAACCGGGAAAAGTCTGCGACGAAACCGCAGTGGTTAGTCCGATTCAATAACGCGGATTTCGCTGTTGAGTGCTTATCAAAATAACGAGCAAGAGATAATTCGCGGGCTCGCGTATGCGTCACCCCTGTAACTTTTTCTTTACAAAAGATAAAATTAAGTTACAATTCGCAATAACGATTCTCATTCTCATTATAGGGAAAGCAAATGTCAACGCAAAAATCTTCGTCTCCCAAACGGTTTCCTAAGCGGAAAACTTTAGTGCTGGCACTGTCAGCAGTCATTCCATTGGTGGGTTTTAGCGCTCAGATTCAAGCGCAAGAATCTTCGGAAGTTGAAAAGCAATCTGATAAGTATCGTGCAGAGCCTGTCGTGGTAGTGGCCACTCGCACAGCGAAAACGCTAAACGAAGCGCCTTCTTCCGTGGAAGTGGTCACCTCTGAGACGATGGATAGAGAGGGCATCAGTACGATAGCGGAGTCTTTGCTTGACATCCCTAATGTTGATGTGGTTTCCCCGGAAAGTCCGGTGTACTCCAGTATTTCAATCCGCGGATCGGATAGAGACCAGATTACTTACTTGATTGATGGAGTTCGACAAGATAACTACACGATGAGCGGTAATCGTCCCGCCTTTATTTTCGTAGATCCAGAAATGGTTAAACAGGTTGAAGTGAGAAGAGGGGGCGGCAGTTCCTTGTACGGCAACGGCGGTATTGGCGGGACCTTGTCGGTCACAACAAAAACAGCACAAGACTTGTTAAAACCGGGTCAATCCTATGGCGCCAAGCTCAAAACCGGCTATAACAGCGCATCGCGGGAATGGAATCGATCCGCTTTTGTTTACGGTCAGCATGGTATCTACGATGCCGTTATTGGTTACTCAAGACGTGACGGTTCTAAGATTTCATTATCAAATACCGGCAGACGCTCAGCTACCGAAAGAGATTCCCAATATGACGCTGTCATGGCTAAATTAACTGTTTCACCTAGTCAAGATAACCGTTTTACCTTTGGGTACTCGTACGATGAACCTCAACAATGGTCCGGTCCGGCCAATGACCGGATGTTTTATGAGCTTAAACAGCATCGGGTAACGGGCTCTTGGGATTATCGAAACGGGGATTGGATTGACCTTAAAGTCAATCTGCAATACTCCAAGATGGACAACTCTTACGATAACCGCACATTCAATCCGGAAGTCTACTTTAGCGATGAATTTGAGTCCTATAGCGGTAATGTGCAGAACACATCCATTTTTGAGTTGGGCGGAACACACGTCTTAACCTATGGTTTTGATGTTTCCCAAACAAAACAGCATTCAAAAAATGCCTCTGGTCTCTCGGATGAAAGCCGTCCGGATTCTGAAGGACTGGATGCCGGGGTATTTATTCAGGATGAATATTCACTCAATGATTATTTAACGATCACGCCTGTTGTACGACTCTCTTATTATGATCGTACCCCCAAGAGCGGTCAAAAAGACAAGTACGGATTAGAAGGACAGACAGACTCCAAGGTTACGCCGGGGATCACATTTACGGTCACGCCGACAGATGAATTATCCGTTTATTTCTCCGCACAGACAGGTTATCGTCCGCCGTACCTTGATGAATTGTATACAGCCATGGATATGGATTATGGCGATTTCGGCATGTACTCTGTGGTATTGCCTAATTCGAACGTCAAACCTGAAGAGTCATTGAATCTTGAATTGGGTGTGAATGGCGATTTTAAAAATGTATTTGCTCAAGAAGATAAGTTGAGCTTCAGAGCAAATGTTTTCCGCGATAAGATCAAAAATCTCATTGTGGCAGGCCCTACCGGTGATTGGGAAATGCCGCCGGGTGGAGATATGATTCTCTACTACTCCATTGACAATGTGGGTTCCGCTCTCAAAAAAGGTTTTGAACTATCGGCCGATTATTTGATCGGAAACTTTGACTTCCATGCCTCTTATGGTTATTTGCATGCAGAGGATGAGGATACAGGAGAAAAAATTGCAGGCATCACTCCCCAACAAGCCGCTTTCAGAGCGGGATATACGTATCATCCTTGGGATTTAAATGCATGGTACCGTTTGCGTGCTTACAAGGGTGGTAAGAGCAGTGAAGAAACTGTCTATGGATCCGGAGAATATAAGGACTATGCCGGTTTTGCAACGCACTCCATTGGTGCTTCCTGGACTCCTGAAATTCCCGGTTTCGCGGATATTGCCATTAACTTCGCTGTGGATAATATCGGCAATAAGAAATACAGATATTTGAACGGCGGTTATGGTTATTCTCGTACTTATCGTACTTGGATTTCCGCTACATTCTAATTTCAAAATCGGGGGAAACTTTCTTTTCAGATAGTTTCCCCTCATCTTTCTGTTTAACGATCGGGTTGTTTGCAATTGTCTTTCGGTCTTAAATCGCTCCTGATTCATTGCTTTTTTAATCGGAAACAATGGCGATTATGGGCATTATTGTGTTTCGTAATCGGTGCATATGTTTTCAACATTAACTTAGCTATTGAACTCAATAACTGGAACGGTCGTTTTTACAATGCTCTGCAGGTAGTTGACAAGGAGGCGATTTATCGGGCACTTTTCGATTTTATTTGGCTGTGTGCGACGATTATTGTTGTTCTGGTAACCGCCAACTATGCTCAAAATCGTCTGGCATTGGCTGCTAGACGTGATCTTACGGCTATTTTTCTTAAGAACTGGCTTTCAAAAGAAGGAACGATCTACCACCTTCAACAATCAAGGACTGAACCGGATAATCCTGATCAACGTATTGCAGAAGATATTAAAGAACTAATCAATTTGTCATTGTCATTAGCAATCAGTTTATTTAATGCTCTGCTGACAATCGGCAGTTTTTCGGTCATCTTATGGAATCTTTCCGGATCTATTTCTGTGTTCGGCTACAAAATTCCCGGCTATATGTTTTGGGTGTGTCTGGTTTATACCGCATTGGAAACGCTTTTTACGCACTTAATTGGCCGAAAACTTAAAAATCTAAATTATGAAGGTCAAAGACGAGAGGCAGACTTCAGAGCGGCTTTGCTTGAAAAACGACGTTTTGCCCAAGCTGTAGCCGGAGCCCGGGCGGCAGAGGCTGACTGCGCACAGTTACAGCATCGTTTTACCGTCTTATTGAATGTCTTGATATCGTTGGTTAAAAAACGCAGAGACTTAGACTTCTTCTCCGTAGGCGTAGGTCAGGTAACACATCTGACTCCGATTTTTTTCTCTTTACCCAGTTTATTCACCGGCGTCATCCAGTTAGGCGGATTGATGCAAATTCGAAGTGCCTTTGTCGATGTTGCCCGTTCCCTGTCCTGGATTGCCATGTCTTATCCGGAATTGGCGCGTTTGGTTGCTGTTTACGAGCGTCTAAATCAATTGCAAAATCGCATGCACGATGTTGAGCAAAGGGTAGAAGAAATAAACTCCAAATTCGATTGGAAAAACAACGAAGGTTTGTCTGTCGATATTAAATTGCCCATTATTGGAAAATGTTTGGCCTATGTTCATATGAGCATCCCATCAGGTACCCTAGCTATTCTTAGCGGTCCATCGGGTAGTGGAAAAAGCACTTTGATCAAAACCATAGCGGGCTTTAATAAGTCCTTTACCGGTCAAATCCGGTCTTCGGAAAATTATCTTTGGATTTCTCAATTGGGGTATATGTTTCATGGCTCCTTACGGGCCAATTTATCTTATCCGTTATTGCCTGAAACTTTAAATAACGATTTAGCTAAGAAAATTCTCAATCGGGTTGGATTAGCTAATTTGTTTAACCAGATTGACGAGACCGATGATTGGACATCCAGACTCAGTAACGGAGAGCAGCAACGGATAATGCTCGCCAGAGCATTGATCGCGAAGCCTAAGGTTCTCTTGTTGGACGAAACCACGTCTGCTTTAGATGATCTCTCTGCCCAACAAATGCTCGATTGCATAAAAACCGATTTGCCTCAGACTTCGGTCATATTGGTCACTCATCAACAGCAATTAAAAAACAAAGCCGATTTAATTTTTGAAATGGAACAATTTTATGTCTCAGATTCCAAACTTCTACATCCCGTTCCCTCGTTATGAAAATGCTGTGTTCATTGGGGATACGGCTATTGAGACTTTGTCATCGATGAAAATTTATGCCAAAGGTTTAATTGGATCCGATATTCCTAATATGCACACCTATCATCCATATGAGAAACACTTGGAATGTACGGCTTGTGTACTCAATGACAGAAGAATTTTGACAAAAGCTTTGGAAAAGCAATCAATAGACTATGTTCTACTCGAAGACAACGGGCGCTCAGAATTAAATCCGGTTGTTTTAAAGACTGGACTTCAAGAAATTGGCATTAAAACCTTGGTCTTAGATGTTACCGGCAGTCCCCAAGAGATTTTACAGAGAGCAGGGGAATTGTTTGGCGAACAAGCCCGTGCCCGGAGAGCTATTAAACTCTTTGATGAAAAATATCGTTTGATTAATGACCGGTTATGCACACCAATCAGAAAAGCACTGATTCTCTTATCAGTCCGACACCCATTTACCGATGAACTTTACCATTTTGCACTTTCTGCTCAATCAGAACTTAGTCAGTTTATCGTTCCGCTAAACGTAAAAAATGTGCTTACTGATGACAGGCCATCAAGTCCAATGCAAGGGGTAATTGATTTTGATGAGATATCTTCGCAAACATTAACGAACTTAAATCCGGATTTTATTGCTTTGTGCGGTGACGCCTCTGGTGGCATGTTGGCGTTAAATCAAAGAATTCATCGAGAGGGTTTCTATTGCCAAGCTATCCGAAATATGAACATATTCTCTCTACCCTATTATTGCGATGCGATGAAGTGCCAACAACCGTGGATTATGCAAAAATGGATTGAGTGCCTTGATCCTAAGAATTAAAGGAAACAGACTGTTGAAATTATTATTTTGAACAATCTCACTGTTACAGCTGACGGGATTGGAGCCAAGGCTCCGCGTGCACCAACGGCCACCTCTCCCAACCAATCCGCTACCTCACAATCACCCGGTGCTGGGTTATCTAAAGTTCGGTCGTCAGCTAGAGTCAGTGTATCAAAAGTTATCAGAAGTAGATATTTGGAGCAAAAGAAAACCCGCCGTGTTACTAACCAGCGACTTTGAGACTGGTTTGTTTCAGCGATTTTGAGACAAATTTCCGTACTATTTCGACTCCTTTCGTTTCTCCAAAGAAGGGATGTACTTCGTGTTTCGCAATAAAAAGGAGTCAAGTCTCATAATACCTGTTCTTGAGCAACTCAATAATGGTTCACTACATTTGGCTCAGGCATAAATGTTGTTATCAATCAGCATAGCCACTTTGTATCGTTAACTACGGCCTTTTCGACTCAAAAATTTCAATTTTTTAACCCATAGAAATAAAGACAGAGCACATCGCGACAAATTCCCTGCTGAGTTTAAGAGTAGGGGTATTAAGGACATTAAAAAGCGCAACAGAGATTTTCAACTAGCAATATCTACAACGTGATGGGTTATGTCTAAATCGCCCACGCTCCAGTTTCACTCTCTACAACGGTGAAGACACCGCTTGGAATAGTTTATTTGGATTGATGACAGCTCTCATCGTTGGTTTGGGGACGATGGTCCAAAAGTTCGTTTGTTTAGATTTATTGACAATGTCATTGGAGAGATCACATTAGTTCGATTTTTTGAAACTGAAGCTCTCCATGATTATCTAACGCTGCTAATTGAATTTATCAGCCGATGTAGGATTCCGGTTGCTCTCAATAGTGATAGACACATCGTCTTTAGTCGGAATGCTCCTAAAAACATTACCGAGAGGTCTCACTAATATGCACAAGTCTGCCAGCGAACGGATACAGAACTAATTTTGACTCAAACACCTCAAGCCAAAGGACGAGTAGAAAGGTTATTCAAAACTCTTCAAAGCTGTTGACCTAAACAGTTTCTTTTCGAAAAAATCTTGTACGTTGAGCAGACTAATGCAATTACTGCTGACTGCATAGAGAAGTTTAATGAAGAATTATCTGTAACACCTTTTGAAGACTTAGATACACACTCTCATATCGATGACTTACAGGAAATTAAACGCATATGTGCTATCTGGCAGTATCGAAAATAAAATGCAAACTTGAATTACCGCTCGGGTAAAAGAATTTCCCAGGTTTTAACAGAAAGTCAATCAGCTTACGGTTTGAAGTTTAAAATCGTAGCTATTATCCAACACCCAGACAGCAAAGAAGAAATGGTCTAAATTAGAGATTGAAATCTACGGTTATTAAAGTTTAAGTGCTTTGATGGAAGAACACAGCAGTTGGAGCTTACGGAAACATCTTCAAAAACAGTAGGCAACGCTGTTGAAAAAATTATTAAGCGTTGAAAGATCATTGACACGCCATGGAGGCAACAACTGCATGAAACGGCTGTTAAGGGAATTAAGGCCAGAGAAGAAAGACAAAGGCGGTTAGCTCAATCAAAAGAGTTCCTAGCACGAATCCATGACAAAGCTAACCGGGACTAAGTCCACTTAAAATCATAACAGGGAAACGAAAGGTAAAGACAGGGGTGATAATGTCATCAGCCCTGTCTCAAAATCGCTGAAACAAATTCAGTCTCAAAGTCGCTGGTTAGTAACAAAATCAATGTATTGAAAATAAAGAGGATTTTTATTGAAAAGAGAGAGGACTTGACGTGAATCAAGTCCTCATGGAACTAGTGAAACGGGAAGTCAGGTCAAAAGAGCGGACGGTTCTTTTTTAGCCGAAAAGATCTCTGGCTATTTTCATTGGACAAAATTTTGGACCGCACATGGAACAAAAATGAGCTTCTTGGGCGCCACTTCCGGAAAGAGTCTCTGAGCGCATTTGTTCGGCTTTATCTGGACTTAATGACAGTGCGTATTGGTCTGTCCACCTGAATTCAAAACGAGCCATACTCATCAATGCATCCCACAATTGAGCACCTGCTACACCTCTTGCGACATCGGCGGCGTGAGCAGCGATGCGAAAAGCTGCCATACCCTCGCGAACGTCATCGGAGTCGGGAAGACCTAGATGCTCTTTGGGAGTGACGTAACAAAGCATGGAGGCTCCTTTTGAGGCGATTTCTGATGCCCCAATCGCCGCCGTGATGTGATCGAATCCTGCGCCAATATCACACACGAGAGGCCCTAAAGTATAAAAAGGAGCATCATCGCACCACGTTGATTCCAACAGAGCATTCATTTCAATTTCAGATTGACGGATATGTCGAGACTGTAAATAACTTTGTGTAAATCCAATATTTGCTAATCTCTTAGGAGTGAA
>OBKR01000560.1_pt1 | contig 40338 bp, 28 predicted proteins | sample 1518991 | NCBI WGS metagenome assembly OBKR01 (sample SAMEA2452117, study PRJEB22498) | human gut metagenome | biome: human feces; feature: human gut; material: feces | place: Australia | collected 2012
CGGTGCATTGTAATCGTTTGGGGTACGATCTTTCATATAATTATTTTAATGGAGGGGTATTATTATTGAATTTGGAGTATTGGCGGGAGCATAATATTGAGCAGCAATGTAAAACTTATTATAAAGATAATCCGGAGCGCGTGTTATATAACGATCAGGATTTATTAAACGGCTTGTTGCATGAGCATAAAGTATTGGTCGATATGAAGTGGAATGTGCAAGAAGGTGCTTATCGTGTTCCGAAAGGTAAAACGGCCGATTGGTGTCCACCGTATATAGATACAATTTTACATCCGGCAATATTACATTATTCTTCGCGTAAACCTTGGCAATATCATTGTATGCATCCATTAAGACATTTGTTTTTTGAGTATCAAGATTTAACACCTTGGAAGGGAGAAAATGTCTTGAATGATTGGAAACCTCGTTTGCATCGTTTTATACATTTTCTTCCCTATACATTGGGGATGAAACGAAGTAAGTATTTAAATATTATTTATAAATAATACTATATAGATTTGTTGGTTGGCAGATATCTTTTGTGCTTATGAATGAAAAAGTTCCATTGGTTAGTGTTGTCGTTCCTAATTATAATTATGCACGTTATTTGGATGCACGCTTGACGTCAATCTTGAATCAGACTTTTCAAGACTTTGAACTTATACTTTTGGATGATGCTTCTACAGACGACAGTTTAGAGATTCTTGACAAATATAAGAACAATCCTCATGTTTCTCATATAGTTGTAAATGAACGAAACACAGGAAGCCCCTTTAAACAATGGATGAAAGGAATTCTGCAGGCAAAAGGCGAATGGATTTGGATTGCAGAAGCTGATGATTTGTGCGAGTCTACGTTTTTGGAAACTTGCTTGGAGCAGGTTAAAAAATACTCCAATATTTCAGTCTGTATGACTGCTTCACAGTATATAGATGAAAATGGTAATGTATTGCCGGAACCTGCCGATTATTGGGGAAAGAATAAGCCGACTGTATCTGCTTGTAGATTCTCGGGAAAAGCTTATGCCGAGCATAATATGTATTGGAACAATTGTGTTATTAATGCCAGTGGAGTATTGTTACGTCGTTCTTATGCTATCATGTTGTCTAATTCTCCTTTTTTGAATATGAGATATAGTGGTGACTGGTTTTTCTGGTTCCAAATGCTTTTACAAGGGGATATGTTAGAAATTTATGTTGAACTTAATAAGTTTCGTCAACATATGGCAAAAGTCAGTGTAGAGGGTGTTAGATTAGGTAATCGTATAAAAGAAGATATCGATGTACTTTCTTTGATGGAGAAGACTTTTCCCGAGATGAAGAAGTATAAGCGCAGGTTAGCTCATGGTATGATATACCGTAAAATAAAAAAGGTAAATGATGCAAAGAAAAGAGTTGAGCTTAGTGAGTATTTAAGTGAGCGTTTGGGAGGAAAAGCCTCCGATTTGAGACTTTTCCATCTGAATAATTATTTAAGATTCATTTGTCCATGGCTGATTACGATCAAGCGTGACAGGTTGAAAGTTTTATAATTATAGTTTTTGTAGTCTGTTAAATAAGGTAAGCCATTTATTTCCAATAAATTCAGATGTATAAAGGTTAGGTCTATGAATAATATTCTGCCTCATTTCTTCCATTTTATCTTTGTTATTAGCTAAATTAATTAGTTCTTTTGCAAATAGATTGAGATTATTGGATGGAATGAGAGTACCAATAGGTTTATTTTTTGGTGCTAATATTGTTTTCACTCCTTCACTACAGTTCAGGGCAATAGGTATAACTCCATATGATAATGCTTCTGTAAGACAAAGCGGCCATCCTTCAAAATTTGAAGTAAGACAAATAATGGAAGCATCTTGGTAATAGGGTTCCATGTCCGAAATATATCCTGCAAAAACTAACCTTTTTAAATTCATTTTTTTTGCTATATTTTCTAAATTATTTCTTTCTTCTCCTTCTCCAATAATGATAAGTTCCCAATCTTTTAGTGAATCTTGACACTTTTTCCATACGGCCAATAATCTGTCTACTCTTTTATCAAAAAAGCTCAATCTGCCCGAATATATAATTTGTTTCTTTTTGTTTAAATTGATTTGAGATGGCTTTTCTTCAGAGTTTGGTATTGTTTCAAATTTTTCGCCTGAGCAGTGTAATATTCTTTTTAGCTTATTTTGGTAGTCAGTACACAGAGTAACAAATACGTCTACATTATTATAGGTTTCTCGGTATGGAGCTATAAATCTTTTATTATAAGAATTTAGCCAATATCCCTTTATGTAAATTGTTGTATACCAATGTATTTTTTTATATATATTTCGTCGGCTCCTTTCTTTTTTACTACATAATAAACTCTTTACTTCCCATAGGGGCATGCTATGCAGACAAAAAACGACTTTACACTTTGTCTTTTCTTTTATGTGTAAACATAAACTGGGGGCTAATCTTGCAGGAAGTACAAATATATCAATCTCTTTTTGTTGTAAATACTCAATTAAAAACTCTTCTGCTTCGGGGTCATCAAAAACAGATTTTTTATTAGGAATTTCTATAGTGTTTTTGATATACGGAAAATCTTCATTTTGCGTTTTATTTGAAGTCATAACATGGATCTCATAGTTTTTCTTACTAAGAAATTTAGCTATGTTGATAGTCACTTTTTCTGTTCCACCTGCTGGAAATTCTAAATGGTAAAAAAGAACTTTATTCATATTTATGAATTGTTTTTGTGAATTCTGTAATGAAACCTTTCATAGTATAAAGATCTTTTATACGATTTACTGCATGTTCACCCATTTTTTTTCGTTTTTGTTTATCGTTTAATTCAATTATATATTGTGCTAATTCGTTATAGTTTCCTCTTTGATATAATAATCCATTATATCCTGATTCGATTAGCTCTTTATTAGGCTGGATAGAAGTAGCAATAACGGGTATTCCTAATTTTTGTGCTTCAATAATCACTCTTGGCAATCCCTCAGAAGCGGAGCAGGTTATTAGTACATCCGCTTGTTGATAATAGTTGAGTATTGAAGAGGTAAAATCTATGACTTTTATTTGTTGAGTAAGTTCTCGCTGTTTGATGAGCTCTTTTATCTCATTGGTATATTTGTCTCTATTGGCACCTACTAATAATAATTGAAATGGTATTTGATATTTATGCTTTATAATGTCACTAGCATAAATAGCCTCTTTCTGCCCCTTATTTTCATTAAATGAACCTACCATGATTAAGGTGTAAATGTGATTTGGGGTAGAAGGTATATTGGGCATTTCAATAGCATAGTGTACGCGCTCTAATTTAGTCTTGTCTGTTAAATATGGACTATAGTATGTTGAAATAGCTTCTGAAACAGACAGTATCTTTATTGAAAAATTCTCCATATATTTACATATATATTTTTCTGGATATAAAAATGTACAGTCTGTAGACAATGTCGGTATTTCATGTATAAACCAGATATGTTTAAATTTACCCCAATAAGCAGCTAGAGCAGCTGTTGGAGATGCTAAGGTGTTAGTTATGACAAAATCCGGCTGTATTTTTCGAAGATATTTTAAAGTTTTTATAGCATATTTGGCTATACGGAAAAGACGTCCTATTGCTATATGCCATTTGATCTTTTTTCCCGGTATAATCCACCACGGCTGTTTGATTATTTGGTAGCCATTGATGTATGGAGAGCATATGTCAATCAAGTCGCCCTTTTTAGGGAAAATAATATATATTTGGTATTGGGGATAGTATTGTTTTATTCCTTTTATTAAATCGACAAGAACTCCTTGAGCTCCTCCTTGGGAATGTGCAAAGTGGGAAATGAATACTATTTTCATGTATGTTGAATTTAATCGTATTGAACAAAAATATAAAAATAAATTATATTTGTTTCTTTAAATTAGTACATTTGTATACTTAAACAGATATTTATAGTCACCTTCCATTCTTTTATCATTTTTATGAGTACCTCTAATCCATTAGTTTCTGTTATTATACCAGTGTATAATACAGGGTCGTTTTTAGATGCATGTCTTTGTAGTGTTGTTCAACAAACTTATAAAGAACTTGAAATTATTATTGTGAATGATGGAAGTACTGATCAAAGTGAAGATATTATTAACAAATATAGAGAACTAGATACGCGTATAATTTATATACACCAAAAAAATAAGGGCTTACCATCGGCCAGAAGGGCGGGAGTAGATATTGCCTCAGGTAAGTATATACAACATCTTGACAGTGATGATTGTTTATTGAAAGATGCAATAGCATCTTTGGTGTGTAAAGCTGAAAGTAGTGGAGCTGATATTGTAAATGCTCGATTTATTTTTGCATATCCGGATGATGAGAAAAAAAATGAATTGGCTCCCTTTACTGATTTTAAAGAAATATCAGGTATTCAATGCTTGAAATATTCACTTTCCAATTTAGTGTTTTGGGCTGTTTGGAGTAATTTTCAGAAAAGAAGTTTGTATTTAGAAAATTCTATTATATTGGTTCCTGAAATTTCATATGGGGAGGATGCTATACTAATGTCACAGCTTTTTCTATATGCTCAGAAAGTCGTTTTTCTGGATAAACCTATTTTGTTGTATAACAGACATGCGGATGCAATGTCCCATGTCTCTTCGTTAACTGATAAGAAATACGAAGAGTTTAAGAAATTTCCTTTATGGATCAAAGATTTTCTAGAGAATAAAGTAGTCTTTTCTAAGTTAGAAAAAGAATTCGCCCTTTTAGAAATTAATAATTTCTTTGTCGAAATAATGTTTAGAAAATTAGAAAGGGTAGATTTGTTAATGCCAGCATTGTTGGCTAAGTTAAAACGATATCCGGACTTGAAAATGATGTTAACACGTCGAAAAAGGAAATTATTTCGTTATTATAAGCTTTCTCCTTTAATAGGTAAATGGTATTTAAATAAATGTATTGCGAAAGGTAAATTTTGAAAAAGGTTTGAATGGTAGCTATATAAAGGGAACGCATTTTTTATCAGTATGTTTTCTTGAAAACGTCATCATCTATTTTTATTTTGTGTACAAATTCCAAAAACTTTTGTACAAAAAATAATTGAAAGCGGACAAAAAGAAGATAAAAGGTCTTGTACAGAAAAAGGAAAGTACAAGACCTTTTTATGATATTATGCGTTTGGTATGGTAAGAATTTACAAAGCCTGCATATCGTTTAAGCGTTTGTAATAGCCGTTTTTCTGAAGCAGTTCTTCGTGCTTACCGCTTTCTACGATACGACCTTCATAGAGTACATAGATGCAGTCTGCATTTTTGATAGTCGACAGGCGGTGTGCGATGGCAATGGTGGTACGCGTTTTCATCAGGCGCTCCAGTGCTTCCTGTACCAGACGTTCGCTTTCTGTATCGAGAGCGGAAGTCGCTTCGTCCAAAATTAAGATAGCTGGGTTTTTCAGAATAGCGCGGGCTATCGAGATACGCTGGCGCTGTCCTCCTGACAAGCGGCAGCCACGGTCACCAATGTTGGTATCGTAACCTTTTTCTGTTTCCATAATGAAATCGTGTGCATTGGCTATCTTGGCAGCGGCAACGACTTGTTCCATGGTAGCATTGTCTACGCCAAAGGCAATGTTGTTGAAGAAGCTGTCGTTGAACAAGATGGCTTCCTGGTTTACATTACCAATCAGTCCGCGAAGATCTTTTACTACCAGATCTTTAATGTTCTTTCCGTCAATCAAGATTTCACCTTCTTGTACATCATGGAAGCGAGGAACCAGATCGACCAGCGTCGATTTTCCTGAACCGCTTTGCCCTACCAAGGCGATAGTTTGACCTTTGCGTACTTCCAGGCTGACGTTATGAAGCACTTCATGGGTACCGTAGCTGAACGAGATGTTGCGGAACTCCAGTCCTTCTTTCATTTCGGTGATGTGTTCGGCATCAGGACGTTCTACGATGTTGTTGGGAGCCTTCAGAATCTTGTCCACACGTTCCATTGAGGCGAGCCCTTTCGGGATGTTGTAACTTGCCTTGGAGAAATCTTTCAGTGGGTTGATGATGCTGTAAAGTATCACCATATAGAAAATGAAGGTGGAAGCGTTGATGGTAGAGTTAGCACTTAGAATCAGTGAACCACCGAACCAAAGTACAAGTACGATGAGTACGGTTCCCAGAAACTCACTCATAGGGTGGGCGAGGCTCTGGCGCATGGCTACTCGGTTGGTCGCATTACGGAATTCGTTGCTGCATTTTACAAAGCGGTTTATCATTTTATCTTCAGCGATAAATGCCTTGATAATACGCATACCACCCAGTGTTTCTTCCAACTGCGACATGGTTTCACTCCATTTGTTCTGGGCATCGAGTGACTGACGTTTCAGTTGTCGTCCTACGCGTCCCATGATCCATCCCATAACTGGCAGCACGATGATGGTAAACAAGGTGAGCTGCCAGCTGGTTACTACCAGGGTTGCAAAATAGGAAATGATGAGAATCGGGTTTTTCAGCAGCATGTCGAGTGAACTGGTTATGGAGTTTTCTATTTCACCCACGTCGCCACTCATGCGGGCAATGATGTCACCTTTTCGTTCGTCCGACAAGAAACTGAGCGGAAGGTACATTACCTTTGAATAAACCATGATACGAATATCGCGTACTACACCGGTACGAAGCGGAATCATGATGGCTGTAGAACCGAAATAGCATGCAGTTTTCAGCAATGTCATTCCTGCAAGGAAGAGTCCCAGCCAAAGTAATGTGGTAGCCGGACCGAAAGTTTCTATCAGTTGGGATACGTAATAGTAGAAATTGTTTACGGCAACATCTTTCAGCTCGCCACTTCCCCATTCCATAAAATGATATACTTTTTCTGAATCTCCGGTCTTGAACAGGATGTTCAGTATCGGGATGAGAAGTGAAAAAGAGAAGACATTGAATACTGCGGACAACAGGTTGAGGCCTATTGCTCCAACAACATATTTCTTGTAGGGCGAAATGAATCGCCGCATCATTTGGAAAAATTCTTTCATGCAGGAAATACTTCTGTTATATATAGTGCACAAAGATAGTGTAATTTATTGTTTTCTTTGATACAAAGAAGGGGCTTTTGCATATTATTTTATAAATTTGCAACTTAACTGAAACATGACAATTCAATGAAATTCATATATTATCTGGTTTTTTTCTTCTGGTATCTGCTCTCTTTGTTACCATTGAGGGTGCTTTATTTTATTTCCGATGTATTGTTTGTACCGTTGTTTTACGGTCTGAAGTACCGTCGGGATATCGTGCATCGTAACATTGCCGGTTCGTTTCCTGAAAAAAGCGAAGAGGAGATTTTGAAGATAGAAAAGGAGTTCTATCATTTTTTCTGCGACTATGTGGTAGAAACCATCAAGTTGTTTTCCATGTCGAAAAAGCAGATGATGAAAAGAATGAATTTCACGGGATTGGATAAGGTGAAGGAAACACTTGAAAAGGAAAATAAAAAATGCTGTTTCCTGTACTTGGGGCATTACTGTAACTGGGAGTATGTAGCTTCCTTGCAATACTGGTTTCCAGAAATACATTGCGGACAGATTTATCATCCTCTGTATAATAAGGCTTTCGATAAGTTGTTTCTTCGTCTTCGCGGGCAGTTCGGTGGTGAGTCTATTCCGATGAAGGAAACGTTGCGCCGGCTGGTGACGCTCAGCCGGGGAGAGAAGAAGGTGATGATAGGTTTTATTTCCGATCAGGCTCCCGGATGGGAAGGAATGAGTCACTGGACAACATTCCTGCATCGGGATACCGCGTTCTTTCAAGGTACGGAACGTATCGGACGGCGGCTGGATGCTGCGGTCTATTATGTAAAGGTTACCAGAGTGAAACGTGGGTATTATCATGGTACTTTCGAGTTGCTGACCTTGCATCCTGCCGAATTACCTGAGTATCGGCTGACCGATATGTATTCGGAACATCTGGAACAACAGATAAAGGAAGCTCCGGCTTATTGGTTATGGAGTCATAACCGCTGGAAACGAACAAAAGAAGAATGGTTGAAAATGTCGTGGAATACTCAAAAATCATAACTATCATGCCCCCGAAAATTATTCATTTGTGCTGGTTCAGCAAGGATCCTTATCCACTGGAAATTAAGATTTGTCTTGCAAGCTGGAAGCGTGTGCTTCCCGATTATACTGTGCGTGTCTGGACGTACGAGGATGCTAAAGCTATCGGTTGTAAATATATAGATCAGGCGTTGTCGGTCAGGAAATGGGCGTTCGCAGCAGATGTTGTCCGTTTTTATGCTGTATATAAGGAAGGAGGCGTGTATATGGACAGTGATATTTATCTGCATAAGCGTTTCGACCGGTTTATTCCTGAAACGGGATGTGCTACATTCAATGAGCGGTGGGAGGAAGGAGAAACAGATTATGGTATTCAGGCTGCCTTCTTTATCGGTTCAAAGGGAAATGATTTCTGCAAGGAGGTCTTTGAGTATTATCAGACGCGTGATTTTATTCGTCCTGATGGTTCGCTGGATCAGACGGTTTCGCCGTATATCATGCGGAGTATTGCGGAACGCAGGGGATATGTCTGCAAGGAAGAGGAACAGCATCTGAAAGGCATCGATATTTATCCTACGCATTGGCTGTCACCCAGAAGCCGTTTCAAGCATAGTCCGGATGCGTTTGGGGAGCATCGGGTGTACGGAAGCTGGCGCGACCATAAGTTCGGCAGAAAGTTGGAACGTTCGTTCAAGCATTTCTGCAATGCCGTGAAGTTTTATTTGTTGGGCAGATAAGGGGACTTTCCTCTGCTGTTGAGATACAAAAAAGTCGCATCATTACTCTCTATATGAGTTTGATGCGACTTCTCTTAGTTATTATCAGATACCTTTCCGCTGTTTGTATTCATCAATTCGTTTCTGGAAGGCTTCTTCTTTCTTCCCTCCGTTGGAATGGAATATCAGTGCTTCGGGAATTTCTTTTCCGCGGTCTTCTAGTCGAGATTTTCCGGTTTTATCTTTTATTATATCGACAGCATCGTACAAGTCATTGGTGGTGGCATCGTAGGCGTTCATGGTAAGTGTATCGCCATGCACACGGATTTGCTGGTAGTAACGGCTGCCCGTACCGAACTTGTCAAATCGTTTGTCGAACTCGATGTAGTAGTTTTTGGGTGAGCAGTGGCTGACAGTATAAACAGGGGATTGAGGCTCTCCGTTTTCTCCGTGGGCAGTCATACGGGCATAAGCGTGTTCGTGTCCTTGCAATACGAGGTCGACGCCATATTTCTCTACCAGCGGGTTGAACATGGTGCGCTGAAACAAGTTGTTCATGCTGCCTTTGATGGAGTACAGCGGATGATGAAGTACGACGATTTTCCATCGTGCGTCGCTTTTCTTGAGCTGTTCTTCCAGCCATTTTTTCTGAGTCCACAGATAGAAGAACTCGCGGTTGCTGTCGAGGCAGAAGATTTGCATGTCGTTGTATTTTAGGGTATATACTTGATTCTCTCCAACCATTGAGTCGAGGTAGTAAGAGAATACCAGTGAGAAGCGGCGTTCCAGCTTGCGAATGATGTATTTCAGGTATTCATGATTTCCGGTAACCGTAATGACGGGATAGCGTTGTCCAATGGAGTCTAGTCCGCGATATGTTTCTTCCCAGCGTTGTTCAGTCGGACGCTCGGTCAGGTCGCCTCCGAAAACAAGGAATTCGGTATCGGGATGGCATCGTAGAGCTTCGCGGAAGAAATCGTTGGCTTTTCCATGGATGCTGTCTTGTACATCACCTACATACATAAATGAATAGTCTTTTCGGGTGGACTGGTTGTATGTGCGGAAGCTATACCAGGGTGAGGCCTTGCTCTCATTGCATACACGATAAGTATAATAGCGGTCGGGCTGCAGGGAACGTAGCTTGGCGACATAGTAAGCTGCTATTCCACTGCGCGAACGGAAGGTTTCTCCCTGTGCTTCAATCTGTACGGTATCTTTGGAAAGGGTGTCTACCAGGTCGACGTGCGACGGTACGACTATGGAGTCGTATTGCCAGCTGATGTTGCGTGACAGCTCATTTTCGTCGCCGAAGGTCAGCAGTACCCTCCCGGGCTCTGACAGCGGTGCGTAAGGAAGTTCTTCTTCGTTGTGGAACCATGCGCTCCAGCGTGAGTTAATCCACAATCCGAGTGCCACGATGACAATCAGTGTGATGCTAAGTCGGATGATAGTTTTCTTTTTCATGTTGTGATAGATTGGTTTTCAGTTGCAAATATAAGGAAAGGTGTTTGAAGTTTCTTATTTTGTGTTCTGTTTTGCCGAAAAGTTATTTTAAAATAAGGTCTTAGGCAGGTTTAGAAAATAATCGTTAACTTTGCCGTTCTTAACTTCCAAAAACATTGGCAATGAAAAAAGAATTGTTTTCGAATGTGCTTTCCCTGATATGGAATTTGCTCATTATCTATGTGTGTTATTCGCTCTGTCGTCTGACCTTTTTGCTCGAGAACTTCCGTCTGTTCAGTGAGAATCTGACGTGGAAATATGCGCTGAATATGTTCGGGGCGGGTATTATCTTCGATACGACGGCTATTCTGTATAGTAATGCCTTGTTTATATTGTTGTTTCTGTTGCCGTTCCATTGGAAAGAAAATGCTACTTTCTATAAGGTTGTCCGCTGGATTTTTACGGTGGTCAACGGCTTTTTCCTGATATCGAATCTGGTGGATTGTGTGTATTTCCGTTTTTCCGGACGACGTACTACGATGAGTGTTTTTCAGGAATTTGGGCATGAAGGCGGAGGTAACTTGGCTTCTATTTTCATGGATGAGTTTATTTCGCACTGGTATCTGGTGATTTTGGCTGTCGTTTTCTGTTATGGTATCTATAAGCTGTATCGGGCACCGCGGAATATTCCGGTATATAGCAAATGGCAGTATTATGTGTTGCAGACGGTTACCTTACTGATTGCCATACCGTTTACGGTGTTTGGTATGCGTGGAGGTATGACAACTGCTACGCGCCCGATTACAATCAGTAATGCCAATCAGTACGTAGACCGTCCGCTGGATGCAGGAGTAGTCTTGAACACACCGTTTTCTATTTTCCGTACATTAGACAAAAAACCGTTTGTTGTACCCAATTACATGCCGGACAATGAAGCACTTGCCGTATATTCTCCGGTGCATGTTCCTGCCGATTCGGTGCAATTCAAGCCGATGAACGTGGTTGTGATTATCTGGGAGAGCTTTACTAAGGAATTTGTGGGCAGCCTGAACCGTGATCTGGATAATGGGAAGTACAAAGGGTATACGCCGTTTATCGATTCGCTGTTGACAAAGAGCCTGAGCTTTACATATACATACGCTAACGGGCGTAAGAGTATTGAGGGAATGCCTTCGGTTTTGTCGTCTATACCGAGTTTCGTTGAGCCGTTTTTCCTTACTCCGGCTTCGCTGAACGATGTGTCCAGTATAGCTGGTGAGTTGACCAAGAATAAAGGATATTATTCGGCTTTCTTTCATGGAGCCATGAATGGTTCGATGGGCTTTCAGGCGTTTGCCCGTTCAGCTGGTTTTACCGATTATTTCGGACGTACGGAGTACAATGAAGATCCGCGTTATCACGGCGATGAGGATTTCGATGGTACATGGGCTATCTGGGACGAAGAGTTCTTGCAATACTATTGTGACAAGATGACGGAATTCAAACAGCCGTTTGTTACTTCCGTGTTTACGGCAAGTTCCCATCATCCGTTTGCCCTGCCGAAACGTTATGAAGGTAAGTTCCCCGACGGACCGACTCCGCTTCAGCGTTGTATCGGTTACACAGATCATGCCTTACAGCTCTTTTTTGAGAAGGCTTCGCATCAGCCATGGTTCAAGAATACACTGTTTGTAATCACTGCCGATCATACCAGCTTTGGTACCTATCCTGAGTATCTGACCGACTTGGGACTGTATAGTGTACCTATTTTGTTTTATGCTCCCGGTATGCCGGAGCTCCGTGGAATGGAAGATAAGATTGTAGAACAGATTGATATTATGCCTACTGTATTGGGACTGTTGGGTTACGACCGTCCGTATGTAGGTTTCGGACAGGATGCTCTTCATACTCCGGTAGCTGATAAGTTCTCGGTAAATAATGTGATGGGTACGAATGTTTATCAGTTTGTGAAAGGAAATTACATGATTCAGTTTGATGGTGAGAAAGTATTGAAGGCTTATCGTTACCGTACCGACCGCCTGCTGAAAGATGATGTGAAGGATACTATGCCTCAGGATACACTTCGGGCAATGGAAACACAGTTGAAATCGTTTATCCAGCAGTATATGCAGCGCATGAATACAAACAATCTGGTTTACAGGAAATGATTCCTGTATTCCGGGTAGTGTTGCGTCCGGTATGGGCGTGAAGAGAATATACGAAAACAGGAAAGGGCAAGCTTAGCTTGCCCTTTCCTGTTTTTAGTCTATATAGATGATTGTTTTATTGGTTCTTGTTTGCACGCTTACGTTCTGTTTCGTCCAGAATGATTTTACGCATACGCATGCTCTTCGGAGTAACTTCTACATATTCGTCTTCCTTGATGTATTCCAAAGCTTCTTCCAGTGAGAAGATAACCGGAGGAATAATACGAGCCTTATCGTCCGATCCAGAAGCACGCATGTTGGTCAGTTTCTTCGATTTGGTTACATTGACAACCAGGTCGTTTTCGTGAACATGTTCTCCCACTACCTGACCGGCATATACTTCGTCCTGAGGATAGATAAAGAACTTACCACGGTCTTGCAGCTTATCGATGGCATAAGCAAATGCAGTTCCGCTTTCCATAGCAATCATAGAACCGTTTGTACGACGAGGAATATCACCCTTGTATGGCTGGTATTCTTTGAAACGGTGAGCCATGATAGCTTCTCCCTGTGAAGCTGTCAGTACGTTGGTACGCAGACCGATGATACCACGTGAAGGCATATCGAATTCGATGTTTACACGGTCTCCCTGAGTTTCCATAGAAACCATTTCACCCTTACGGCGGGTAACCATATCGATCATCTTGCTCGCAAATTCTTCGGGTACGCTGATGGTCAGCTCTTCAATCGGTTCACATTTTACGCCGTCTATTTCCTTGAAGATAACCTGAGGCTGTCCTACCTGAAGTTCGTAACCTTCACGACGCATGGTTTCGATCAGGACAGACAAGTGCAACACACCACGTCCGGAAACGATCCATTTACCGTCTTCGTTTTCTGTCTTGCGTACACGCAATGCCAAGTTCTTGTCGAGCTCTTTCATCAGACGGTCGTGAATGTGACGTGAAGTAACGTACTTACCTTCTTTACCGAAGAACGGAGAATCGTTGATGGTGAACAACATACTCATGGTCGGTTCGTCGATAGCGATAGGAGGCAGAGGTTCCGGATTTTCGAAATCGCAGATAGTATCACCAATTTCGAAGCCTTCTACACCTACAATGGCACAGATATCGCCTGAAGATACAGACTGTACTTTCTTGCGTCCCAGACCTTCGAAGGTATGTACTTCCTTGATTTTTGATTTAACCATCGTACCGTCGCGTTTGGCAAGTGTAATGTTCATGCCTTCGCTGATGGTTCCGCGGTGTACACGGCCTACGGCGATACGACCTGTATATGAAGAATAATCGAGTGACGTAATCAGCATCTGCGGGGTTCCTTCCAACTGTTGGGGAGCCGGTATATATTTGACGATAGCGTCCAGCAACGGAGTGATGGTTCCGGTCGGAGTCTTCCAGTCTTCACCCATCCAGTTGTTCTTGGCAGAACCGTAAAGAACCGGGAAGTCAAGCTGGTCTTCGGTAGCGTTCAAGCTGAACATCAGGTCGAATACCATTTCGTAAACCTCTTCCGGACGGCAGTTAGGTTTATCTACCTTATTGACAACCACGATCGGCTTCAAACCGATTTGCAAAGCCTTTTGCAATACGAAACGTGTCTGCGGCATCGGGCCTTCGAACGCGTCGACCAACAGGATACATCCGTCTGCCATGTTCAAGACACGTTCTACTTCTCCACCGAAGTCGGCGTGCCCCGGAGTATCGATAATATTGATTTTTGTACCCTTGTAATTGATGGAAACGTTCTTCGAAAGGATAGTTATACCTCTTTCACGTTCCAGATCATTGTTATCCAGCACCAATTCGCCATTGGTTTGGTCATTGCGGAATAAGTGTCCCGCTAGCATCATCTTGTCCACCAATGTAGTTTTTCCGTGGTCTACGTGGGCAATAATGGCAATGTTTCTGATATCTTGCATACTATACCTAATAGAAATATTATTTGGAGTGCAAAGTTACGATTTTTCTTTGATATTTGTAGTGAAAATCTTGATTTTGGGTGAATAAAGTTGGCAGATTACGATGTAGCCGGGCTCTACTGACCGGTGCTGAAAACGTGATGCTTGAAATCTTTGCCGATGAATTTTGTGTGCAGATGACATGTACTGGAGTATATTTCGGAACGATTATCAATATTTTTTCGCTTAACTCATTGTTATATGGAAGATTATCTTTACCTTTGCACCGCAAAATCAAAATTTATATATTTTAAACAGTCAAAATTATGTATTTAGACGCAGCTAAAAAACAAGAAATCTTTGGAAAGTACGGAAAGTCTAACACTGATACTGGCTCACCTGAAGCACAGATTGCATTGTTTTCATACCGTATTTCTCACCTGACTGAGCACATGAAGCTCAACAGAAAAGATTATAGCACTGAAAGAGCTCTGACAACACTGGTAGGTAAGCGTCGTTCTTTGCTGACTTACCTGAAGAACCGCGATATCGAGAGATACCGTGCTATCGTTAAGGAACTCGGTCTGCGTAAGTAATCCGTTACTTGCTGCAACAGAAAACAAATCGAGCCGCCTCTTGAAGAAAGGGCGGCTCGATTTGTTTTTATAGGATTCGTATCCGGTTTATTCCGGATACTGAAGTTGTGCTTCGGTGATGTTTTCCAATACTTCGTGCAGGTATTTGGCTGCTTCCCAGCGTGCCATCGGAAGATTCATCATCAGATAGTTGCCACAGTCTTTTGCGCTGGCTCCGGGTACATCGCCCTCAAAATCGGCAATGAAGCGGAAGGTTTCCTGCATCAGCGGAAGGATGTCTTTCGATTCGAGATCACCTTTTACAACCAGATAATTGCCGGTAAGGCAGCCCATCGGGCCCCAGTAGATAATTTTATCGGCCCATACCGGATGATTGCGCAGGAAGGTAGCAGCCAGGTGCTCCATGGTGTGGATAGCCGAAGGGCTGAGGCATGGTTCACGGTTCGGCTCTTTCATGCGGATATCGAAGGTCGTGACAATTTCGTTTCCTACAGTGTCTTTGCGTGATACATAAATACCACGTAACAGACGGATATGATCGACGGTAAAACTTGGTATTTTTTTCATAATCCTCTTGGTTTAATTATAATTTGTTTGGCAAAGCCTTTAAGAATGTTTCTGTAACGTGGAAGGAACGGTCGGCCATTTCTCCCCAGAAATTCTGGTATTGTTCGAAATGCTTGTCTGCCCCCGGTGTATCGCTGATGATGCGGAAACTGATAAACGGAACTTTATACAAGTAACAAACCTGAGCTATGGCTGCCGATTCCATGTCGACGGCAAGACCTTCGGGAAAATTACCCTTAATGGTATTCAGTTCGCTGCGGTCGGTAATGAACTTGTCGCCGCTGCAAATCAGTCCGCCGTGGATAGCTGTTTCCGTATCGAGCGACATGGCACAGTTGTAAAGCGTTTCATCGCCATTGAAGAAAGTAGGGAGTCCCTGAATTTGTCCGTATGCATTTCCTTCGCCACACCATACGTCGTGGTATACGATTTGTCGGCTTACTACCACATCCATCACTTTCAGGCAGGTATCGATACCTCCGGCTACTCCCGTACTGATAATGCAGTCGGGCTCAAAATTGCGGATCAGCTCTACTGCTCCGGCAGCCGCATTCACCTTGCCTATACCGCATTGCATCAGTATAATGGTATTGTTCTTGATGGTTCCTTCTATATAGCTGAAAGGACCTTTGGTACATTCTGTTTTTTCTCTCAGTTGGTTAGCCAGCTGCTTCTGCTCTGAAGACATGGCGGTTATGATTCCTATTTTCATATTATTTTATGATTTTCGCTGACAAAGTTACTATTTTTCATGGACTATTGTGTTATCTTTGCTGTCTGAAAACATTAATTAATAAACTATTTCTGTATGAATCAATTAAAGAAACTTCTCCCTGATATTGTGGCGATTGTGCTCTTTGCAATAATATCGGTCGCTTATTTCTTTCCGGCCATTACAGAAGGACGCATCCTGGCACAGCACGATGCTGTAGCAGGTATCGGAGCCGGAAGAGAACATCAGGAATATTACGAAAAGCATGGCAAAGCTACCCGATGGACAAACTCGTTGTTCAGTGGAATGCCGACTTATCAGCTGGCTCCGGGATATGAATCGAGCCGTACACTGAATTTTGTTCAGGAAATCTACCGGCTGTTTCTTCCTACTTATGCCGGATACATCTTTATCATGCTGCTGGGCTTCTACATCTTGCTGCGTGCATTCAACTTTAAAGTCTGGTTGTCTGCTCTGGGAGCAATTATCTGGGCCTTTTCTTCCTACTTCTTTATCATCATTGCTGCCGGACATATCTGGAAGTTTGTGACACTTGCTTACATACCGCCTACCATAGCAGGTATGGTCTTGATATACCGAGGTAAGTATTTGTGGGGTGGTTTGTTGACTGCTTTGTTCGTGGCACTGCAAATCGTGTCGAACCACATGCAGATGACGTATTATTTCCTCTTTGTCATGTTGTTTATCGCCATAGCTTATGGAGTTTCTGCATGGAAGGAAAAGCGTTTCCCGCAGTTCCTGAAATCGACCGGAGTACTTGTGGTTGCAGGTATCTTGGGTATATGTATTAACTTGTCGAATATCTACCATACGTATCAGTATAGTAAAGAGAGTATGCGTGGAAAGAGTGAACTGGTAAAAGAACACTCGGCCAATCAGACGGGAAGCGGACTGGAACGTGACTATATTACTCAGTGGAGTTACGGCATCGGGGAAACATTCTCGTTGCTTGTGCCTAACGTAAAGGGGGGGGCTTCTGTTCCTCTTTCACAGAACGAAACGGCAATGAAGAAAGCCGATCCGACTTACATGGGACTGTATAGCCAGATTGGTCAGTACTGGGGCGAACAGCCGGGTACATCGGGACCGGTATATGTGGGAGCTTTCGTGATGTTCCTGTTCATTTTGGGCTGCTTTATCGTAAAAGGTCCGATGAAATGGGCTTTGCTGGGCGGCACGCTGTTTTCTATTTTACTGTCGTGGGGAAAGAACTTCATGGGACTGACCGATTTCTTTATCGATTATATTCCGATGTACAATAAGTTCCGCGCGGTATCGTCTATTCTTGTCATTGCCGAATTTACGATTCCACTGCTGGCTATCATGGCATTGAAGGAAGTGATTGACCGTCCTTCGCTGTTAAAGGAAAAAGCAAAAGCTTTCTATATCAGTCTGGGACTGACAGGCGGACTGTCGTTGTTGTTTGCCATTGCTCCGCGGGTGTTCTTCCCGACCTATGTTTCGAGTATGGAGATGAGCGCTTTGCAAAACGCTATCCCGGCCGAGCAGCTTGCTCCTATACTGATGAATCTGGAAGAGATGCGCGTAGCGATCTTTACATCTGATGCCTGGAGAAGCTTCTTTGTCATCATCATCGGTGTAGCCTTGCTGTGGGCATATTGCGCCGGAAAGCTGAAAGCAGGTTTTCTGGTAGCGGCTTTGGCTGTATTGTGTCTGGTGGATATGTGGAGCGTGAACAAGCGTTATCTGTACGACGGGCAGTTCGTGGCAAAAGGTACCGAGATGCAGCCTTTTCTGAAGCCTTCGGAAACGGATAAGAAGATTTTGGAGGATAAGACACTCGACTATCGTGTACTGAATCTGGCAAGCAATACTTTCAATGAAAACGAGACTTCGTACTGGCACAAGAGCATCGGAGGTTATCACGCTGCCAAATTGCGCCGTTATCAGGAAATGATAGAAGAACATATACAAGGTGAAATGGGTAATCTGTTTAAGGAGCTTCCTGCTGTAGGTGGCGATATGACACAGGTCGATCCTTCTCATTTCTCTGTATTGAATATGCTGAATACTCGTTACTTCATCTTCCCTCTTCAAGGAGGTTCTACCGTTCCTATTTACAATCCGTATGTGTTGGGCAATGCCTGGTTTGTAGATAAGGTACAGTATGTGAACAATGCGAATGAGGAGATAGAGGCTATCCATCATATCGATCCGGCAAAGATAGCTGTCGTGGACAAACGTTTTGCTGAAGAGGTGAAAGATTCGGGTGCAGGAAAAGATAGTCTGAGTACCGTCGTGCTGAAGAGTTACGAACCCAATGAACTGATTTATGAGGTTAACTCGCAGAAGGGTGGAGTGGTCGTATTCTCTGAAATCTATTATCCGGGATGGGAGTCATACGTTGACGGAAAAGAAACTGTTCACGGACGTGCCGACTACATTCTCCGTGCGATGAATGTTCCGGCAGGAAAGCATACAGTACGCTTTGTCTTCGACCCGAGATCGCTGCATGTAACCGAAGCCATTGCTTTTGCCGCATTGGGTATATTGGCAGTGGTAGCCATCGTGGCCATCGTATTGCAACTGCGTAAGCGCAAAGAAGCATAAGGAAGATTCGGAAAAATCCGTTGCAATCTTTCGAAAGAATTTGTACAAAAGAAAAAAACTTTTGTACAAAAAATAAGAAAACGTCAGGACATTTTGAATGAGATGTCCTGACGTTTTCTTATTGTATGGCGAAATTTCTGTTTCCTCTCTGAAGGTTTCTTTTAGGAATTGGCTATAGAATATACAATTGTTTCAGCAGAGTATTTGCCCAATGATATTCTTTGGCAAGCCATTGTTCATCGTCCTCGCTGTGAGGAGCCTGATGGATATCATTCAATAACTTAATGTACTGGTTGACTTCTGTTACGGCATCCTTCTGCTTGTTGTCGCGGAGCAGTAAAAGAATTTTCTGTTTCGAGATATTCACATCGGGGAATTCACTCATCGATTCTGCTTTTTCCAGCAGTTCCTTGCTTTCCCGATTGCTTTCTGCAGTATTGCTCTGCTTCATGATACATTTTGCCATAACCACATAATCGTCGGCACAAGCCATTTTGTTATCGATGTTCTTTTGAGCCAGCTTCATGGCTTGCATATAATCTCTGTTGTACTCCATCATGGATGCAGAAAAGCTTACCAGTCCGCTGGTACGTTTCAGATAGATAGGATCTTTGGTTGTTTCCTTCAGCGGATAGTCTTTCTGCAACTTCTCCAATCTGTCTTCCAGACTGCTGTATATACCGTATTTTTCCAGCACGCTTTTATCTTTTATCTCTTCGTAATACTGGAGAATCTTGTTCTGAGCTGAGACCAGTGCTGTCGGATCTTTTTTCATGAACTGCATGAACTGAATAGCAGTATTATCCGACTCTTTTTCCTGTTGCTTGGAATAATTCAGTCCCATCCGGTTGTAAATATCATGGTTTACCAGTACCTGCACAATGTCGTTGGTTGTAAAGGCAGCTCCCGGAATGTAATTTTCGAATTTATTGTAAAGTGCAGCTTCTATGGCTGTGGTAGCAACATCGGCCACAGCCCCCCAGAACGCAGCCCGGTTGGCACGGCTTATGTTTTTATTGACGGTTATTACGGCGTGGTCGAGTACATAGTGTGCCATTTCTCTGGCAAGCATGCTGAATAACTCATCTTCCGTATCGAGCAGCGTAAGCAGTCCGCTTGAAACCAGCATACAGTTGTTGCTTAACATGATCAAGTCAGGATTCGGAGATTTCAGAATACGTACATAAGGCATTCCATATCGGTCGGCGATGAATTCTTTGGGAATCATGCTCAGCATAAGGCAGTGTACATAGTCTTCCATGGCGGCATCCTCGTAAATCATATTAGCTCTTTCCAGCTCGTCGAGGTACGTATTGGCTTCATTCTCCATTTCTTTTCTCATGGTTTCCTGAAGTCCTTTACTCTCGTAATACGTTATCAGTCCGGAGTTGATTTGTTCCGACAGCCAGAAAGTTGTCGGATCGGTAGGAGTAAACTCCAGTCTGTCCATGTTATTCAGTGCGACACCTTGTTGGCGTCCGTTGATAATCAGAACTGCTTGCCGGTAGTTAGGATCCGTTGGCTGATATTGAGTCAGTTTTACGAAGCGCTGGAGTGTGAACGGAGTACCTGCTTTTATATCTCCGATATCATCTTTTACAATACCTTCTATATGGATTGACGGGCTGAGGCTCGTAATATGTTTCTGAGCAATTATTCCTGTGCATGCAGTACACAAGAAGAACAAAGTAAGTGCAAATTGTTTCATTGTTATGTTCGTTTATGGTTTCTATTGTGCAATGTAGCACCTTTTATCAGGCTTTCCAATAAAATAGCGTTATTATTTGTGAAGCAACAGTCGTACTGCGAACCATAAGTGTCGCAGGATGGTTGAAAAATATCCGTAATGCTTGCACATGATACGGAAGCGTTCTTTCAGCGAAGCCTTATGGTTACGGGTTGTCATTCCTTCGTTCAGGTAATCGATCAGGGTGAGGTGGGTATTATGAAGTGTCTTGCTCTGCTTCATGATACGGATACACCAGTCGAAATCGGCAGAAAAGCGGTAATGCAGGTCGTAGTTTACCAGTTTGTCACGGCGGGCAAAAAAGGCCTGATGGCAAACTAGCATTCCTTCGCGGAAACTTTTCCACGTCAGTTGTTCGGGAGCAGAAAGGCGGCGCATCCGCAGGAAATGTCCTTCTTCATCGACGATAGCAGTTTCTCCATACATTACGTCCGGCAATTCGTTGACGCCAGCCAGCGAATGTACCATCAGTTGCAGGGTATCATCTTCATGAAGTTCGTCGCCGGCATTCAGGAAACAGACATAATCCCCCGTTGCCAATGCCATCCCCTTGTTCATGGCATCGTACAAGCCCTTATCAGGCTCACTCACGATGGTGTGGATATGCTCCTTGTAACGGTTGACTATTTCCATCGTCTTGTCGGTCGACTTACCGTCTACGATGATATATTCTACGTTTCTGTAAGTCTGGGTAATAACACTCTGAATAGTATCTTCCAGAACGTTTTCGGCATTATAGGTTACAGTAATAATAGAAAACTTCGGATGCAGATGTGTAATGTTATGCATTTTCCCCTGTGATGTGATTATAAATCTTTATATATTTCATGGCAACATTCTGTTCTGAATAGGTCTCTACCGCTTTTCGGCGGGCTTCTTCGCTGAGGCTGGCGTAATCTCCTTCGTTCAGCGACCAGCATATGCCGTTGGCAAGATCTTCCGACGATTTGTATTGTGCTACGTAGCCATTGTGCAGATGATCGATCATTTGCGGAATACCGCCTATGTTGAAGCCTACACACGGTACCCCGCATGACATCGCTTCTACAATGGTATTGGGCAAGTTCTCCTGCAACGATGGAGTGACAAACAGATCGACTGCATTATAAATGTTTACCAAATCTTTTTCATTGCCTACATAATTCAGACAATAGATGGGGAAGGGGAAGAGGTCGGCATACTGCTGCGATTCCTTTCCTACCACTACGACTCCCAGCGAATTGCAGAAATCCGGATGGTTTTTCTGAATCAGTTTGCATGCTTCTACCAGATAGTCTATACCTTTTTTGGGGTCGGTTATCTTCATGGAACTGAACAGAAGCAGTTTCTTGTCGGTAGGCAGGTTCAGACTGTTGCGCACCTGTGTTTTGTTCAGCGGACGGAACAGGTTGGTATTGATGGGATTCGGGATATTGGTTACGGTATGTCCCAGTGCCAGCACACTATGCTTGGCCAGTCCTTCGAGCCATCGGCTGCATGCAACGAATGTGATGTTTGCCTTCTTGTATAGTTTCTGTTTTTTCAGAAAAACCCGATATGACAAGTCGTGCTTGTGGCCTTTGTACAGCAACGGACAAGTATGGCATTGTGTCTGATACTTGGTACAGTCTTGTGCATGGTGACAGATACCGGTGATAGGCCACATATCGTGCATGGTCCATACGATTGGTTTTCCTGAATCGATGATTTTCTGTATGTCCTTCAGGGAGAGCATTCCTTGATTGATCCAGTGCAGGTGTATCACATCGGCCTGCTGAAATTCCGGCAGAGAGGTTATGTCTGTTCCCATATTGGCAATGTCGACAGCAAAGAGATTGTGTTTCTTGAAATGGTTAGCTTTCCAGATTACTACACGTTCCCATACGAATTGCCAGATGTGTCTCCACGACTTCTTCAGCGGTACTACGGTAACCTGATCGGTTTGTTTGTCGCGTACCAGCATCTTGGCCTTTATGCCTTGTCCTTTCAGCGCTTCCATTAAGCGGTTTGCCGCTATTGCCGCCCCTCCGATTCGCTCGGAAGTATTGATGATTAATACTCTCATTGCTTCCTGAATTTTGTGCAAAGGTAATTCATTTTCTTTTTCCTTGTCTGTGTCAGGCGCCAAAATCTCCCTTCAGGGTGCGCTTGATGCGGCGAATGGCTTTTGCCCAAAAACAATTGGTGCGGTGATAGTATTTTTCGAAGACTCTTCGTGCTGCCTTGTTCTCTTCTATGGGAGAAATAAGTTTGACGGGAAGAGGCTGCTGCCATAGAGTAGAGTCGTACAGCCCACCTCCGCCGCAATTGGTTCCGCTTCCGTCGAATCCGGTGTTCTGAATCAGCGATTTTCCCACGTTCAACGATAAGATGTCGGCAAGGAACAAGCTGGCATTCCAGCGGATGGCCCATGAGTTATTTTGTCCTGCAATTTGTCGGCGCAACATCCGGGTAAAAGGATAATTGCCGTTGAAGTCAAAATATCGTGTGAGCTTGCGCTTTTCCAGTTGTGCAAGCAGTTCTTTCCCATCGGGATTGAAATATTTCCATGCACGCTTCCAGGTTCCCCATCCCCAGCTTCCCGTCCATTTGATGAGGAAGGTGTCGGGCAGTGAGGTGTCCTTGGTAAAATCGCACGCCTGAATGTGACCGACTCGCTGTTCATCCTGATAGGTTTCCAGTGCATCGTTCATGAACTTCAGGAAATAAGGAGCAACTATCAGATCGTCTTCCAGTACGATGACTCTTCCAAATTCGTTGACTTGTGTCGTTACGCCGTCAATGATGTTGCGGGCAAGTCCCCAGTTGGATTCACGTTCGATGATGGTAATACTCTTAAATCCGCTGATATTGTGTATATAACGGCGTACTTCCTGTACAGCGGCATCATTGTCGGGAGTTTTACTTTGATCGGCGTAAATAAACAATGGACTCTCGGCTGCTTCCTGATTACGAAGCAGTGAGGAAACAACCTGACGGGTATGTTCCGGTCGGTTGTAGACAAATAACAGAATGGGTGCGTATGTCATGGCTTAAAGATAACTGGCGTAATTTTGTTTGGTTTGCTTACGGACTTGCATTACCGACTTACTTTGTGTAAGTAAGGTGGTAACTATAGAGATATATCCCTTGGCATATTTAAGGTTACCTCTCAAGAGGGATAGAATCAATTTTTTGATTCCTGCCAAGATACCATAGGCAAACGCTTGGGTAAAACGATAATTGATGTTGGCGTATTCGGAAAGCAGATAGACACGTTCTGCCCGACAGAATCCGTCGAACGACACTTTACGGAACTCACGGTCGTGACAGCCGTATACGTTCGGCAAATAACCTATCTGATACTGGTGGAAATGCAGGCGGTTGACGTAATCTTTATCTTCACCATAGTGGTAAAATAGAGGAGAAAATCCTCCTACTTTACGCAACGTACTGACTGGAATAAACCAGAAAGCTGCATTGATAAACGGACAAGCTATCGGATCTTGTCCGTCGGGCAGATCTTTGATACCTGCAAGACGGGCATAGGACGCAAACCCCTTGTCGAGTTCTTTCCCGCTTCCATTTAAATGTACGGGAGAAAGAATACCGAATTCCGGATGTCTCACGGCTTGAGCGACAAGTACAGCCAGTGTGTCATGTCCTATCCAGGCATCCTGGTTCAGCAGAAAGACAGCATCATAACCTTCTTTCAGGGCAATCTGCATTCCGATATTATTGGCTCTCCCAAATCCCAAATTTGCGTTGTTCACAATCAGTCGGACCTGAGGATATTCCTTTTGGATAATTTCTACGGTCCGGTCTTTCGAACAGTTGTCTATCACGATGATATCCGTGGGATGAGATGAGGCTTTCAAGCTATTCAGGCATCGGCTTATCCACTTTTCGAAATTATATGAAACGATGATTGTCAAGATTTTCATCATACAAGTTGTTTGTCGTGAGCAATTATTTCAATTTCATCCACAAGGTAGTGAGGCGGTCTTTCACTCTCTTGTGCAGGCTGATATGAGGAATACCCGTATATCTTCCAGCCTTTTTCCAGAAATCGGTTTCGTCGGCTATTTCTCCTCCATTCTTTTCGATCAACCTGTATAAATAATACAACCCGCGCTTCTTTTCATACGGTAAGTGCCATACCGGATAGTTTTCATCTCCCGGTTGCACATTGTTGAAATGAGGAGTAGTCCACATGCGCTTCACGTATCGGTTGGCTGTTGTATTGCGTATTTGTAAATGTTCGGCAAGCAAACTTAGTAAATGAGCTTCCTCATTTAACTTGAATGGATGCTGCTTCCCATACTCCAGGTTGAAAGCCCACAGTTCCGGAAATGCAGTATTGATTTTACTGATTACATCTTTTCGTAAGGCTACAAATTCACCTCCGTAGTAAGTCATGGAACCTTTTACCTCTTTTCCGTAACAGGCTCGGTACACTTCTTCCATTTGAGGAAGTGTAATGCCATTGATGGAGTATTTTCTGTCGGTAATGAATTCATAAAGGGCACTACCATCCTTGCGAACAGCCTCGAATAAGGTATCGAGAGAGGTATGGCACAGACAATCGGCATCGCTGATCAGTAAGGTGTCATTTTCTTGCATACGGGTGTCCATATACTTTAAGATGTCGTATAGATAGAACTGGTTCTGCCATGCCGGGTACCAGTCTTTGGGAGGCTTGCACGTATAGGGTAACGTAATTACCTCTACGTCCAGTTTACAGAACAACCGAGTAAGGTAATCGGGCAAATCTTCTTTTGTCAGATTCGTAAAGAAAATAAATTTTGCTTCCGGATTATAATACTTGAACGTTACGAAGAAAGGCACTTGTATCTGCATGTAAATGGAATGTACAAGCGAAGAGTTTCCTTTCTGTCCCAGCTGAGGATAGAAACTGGCTTCCTCTTTCGATTCTTTATAGAACCAGGTTGTTATGTAATTGACGGATGTCTGCATAAATCAGTGTTGTTTGCCTTTTAATATTTTATTTAATCTATATAAATCAGTTCTCGTAATACCCGCTAAAAATGTAATTATAAAGGAGGTATAAAGCTTTTTATAAAAAGGGAAAATACAGAATGCCTTGAAGAATTCTCTAAATCCGATTTTATATTTACGATTTATAAGAGCTCCTGACATTCGTCTTTTATGCCAGGAAGAGAGAAAAAGCCTACTCCCCTTTTTGTGGGAGATTTGTTTATATAGCTCATGAAACATAGCATCCAAAGGGTCATGGTCTTTGATTGTCCGGATACTTTTGTTTTCTGAATTCGTTACATAATATAATGATGTTGGTTCTTTAGAGTAAGCAAAATCACAGACAGCCTGTAAGCGAGCAAGCGTAATAATATCTTCTCCTGAAGGAATTCCTGAAGGGAATCCTCCTATTTTTTGTATGATTTCTTTTCGTACGGCATATGCACTTGTTTGCATAGGAAAGTCTGTACCAGATGCGAGTTCATAATAATTATAGAGTATTCCTTCTGTTCCCGTAAAAGAAAACTTATTGGGTAAAACGGGAAGAGTGAGAGACTCATTTTCTCTTTTAAAGAAATATGATGTTCCGAATACACCACATTCTGGGTAACGTTCTACTAAATGATGGATTACTTCTAAATGGTTAGGAAGCCATTCATCATCTGCATCTAAGAAAGCAATGATGTTTCCTTTAGCAGCTTTAATACCTGTATTACGCGCGATGGATACTCCACTGTTCTTTTGGCTTATTAGTTTAATAGAGGAATGTTGCCATTGTGCCACTATTTGGGGTCCATGATCGGTAGAACCATCATTTACTACTACAATCTCAAAATTTTGATAAGTTTGGTTCAGAACAGAGTTGATGCTGCGTTGAATAAACTTAGCTCCATTATATAATGGTATAATTACACTAATCATTGTTCTGTAATTTTATGCTTAATCAAATAATTGAATATCTCTTTTTGTATTTGTAATCCTATTATTTGCATGATTCCTAAATAAAGAATTGCAGTAGTAGCGATTTTTGTTAATAATACAAATATCGGTATTTTTATAGGAAGAGTGATAAGATAACTTAATAGTATACTTAAAGTTGCCGTACTAACAAAGGGAGTAATATCTTTTATGGCATTCAATACAGTTAGGCCAATTTCTTTATTTATAAAATATAGCCATATAAATAACCAGATAATATTAAGACTACTATATATGGCAATCATCATGTGAATACCCCATTGATGTACCAATAGTATAGCTATTATTTGTATTATACTTATGCCAATGGTGTTCCACATATAAATATTTGATTTACCTTTACTTATAATAAGGTTTGAGCAAAGTGTTGTTATAGGGAGAAAAGCTCCCCAAATACATAAAATTTGCAGAATAGGTACACACGGCATCCATTTATCTTGTATGGTTAAATAAATAAATTCAGGAGCAATAAGGGCTAATCCAAACATTGCAGGAAATGATAGATAAGCAGTGAATCGTAACATTTTTCGAAAGGCATTTTGCTGACGATCTTGGCTCTCTGATAATTGTGACAAGACAGGTTGAGCAACACTACTTATCATTCCTCCGATAAATGATGATCCCATTATGTTCCATTTATTTGCTTGTGTATAAAGACCTACTTCTTTTGGAGTAAATAGTCTTCCTATAATAGCAGAAAATATATTGTTGTTAATTTGTAAGAATATATTGGTTAATAACATTTTGCTACTAAATCCAAACATCTCTTTCAATGGAGAAAAGTTGATTTGGAAAGTGGGACGCCATGGCGAAAAATACCAAAAACTTAGATTAATGATTGCAATATAAATAAGACTTTGGATAGCTATGCCCCAATACGACATACCATTCAATGCCATAATAATGCCTGTTGTGCCGGATAGCAGTAATGCGGGTAATTGTGAAATAGCTTTTTGCTTAACCATTAAATTTCTGAATAGATAAGCATTGTGAGCGGTTGCGGTACTAGATATGAGAAAGCCTAAAAATGTTAATCGGGCTAATGGCACTAAATCTGGCTGTCGATAATAGTTAGCTATTAAAGGGGCAGAAAAGAATAAAATTGTATAAAGACTTAAGCCCATGAGGGTACTGAACCAAAAGACAGCATTATAATCTTTGTGTGAAATATTTTTTTTGTTAGCTAAAGCAACAGTAAATCCGCTTTCTTGTAATGTACCTGCAATAGCAGTGAAAATAGTGAGCATACCCACCATACCATAGTCGGCTGGAGTAAGCAGGCGAGCAAGAAATATACCGAAAATTAGGTTTAGTAATTGTTGTACTCCGTTGCTTACACCTCCCCATAAAAGTCCTTTTGCGGTTTTTTCTTTCAGTGATTGTTCGGGCATGTCACAATATTTTAGAATAATGGATGTGGGTAGTAATGAAAGCGAAGAATCTCAAAAGAGTGAAATTTGAGATTCTTCGCTTGATATAGTATAAAAAGAATATTATTTCACTTCACTTCCGGGTTTTACTTCTTTCAGTACAGAAGTAACGGCAAGTGAACCGTCGAAGTTCTCGGCAGACAGAATCATACCTTCACTTACCAGTCCGTTCTTGAACTGACGTGGGGCAAGGTTGGCGATGAACAATACCTGCTTTCCTACCAGTTCTTCCGGACGATAGTGCTGTGCAATACCACTTACGATTGTACGGTTTTCCAGTCCGTCTGCAATCTTGAATTTCAGCAATTTCTTCATCTTAGGAACTGCTTCACATTCCAATACGGTTCCTACACGGATATCGAGCTTTTCGAATTCTTCGAATGCGATAGTCGGTTTGATAGGATTAGCCTTGTAGTTGGCTGCTTCATTAGCTTTTTTCGTAGCAAGCAGTTTGTCTACCTGTGCCTGAATAGCATCATCTTCAATCTTTTCGAACAGCAATTCCGGCTTGTTCAATTGATGTCCGGCAGCCAGTAAGTCGGTGCGTCCCAGTTGTTCCCAGTCGAAGCTTTCCATATTCAGCATGTGACGTAACTTCTCACTGCTGAACGGCAGGAATGGTTCGAAAGCAATGGCAAGGTTAGCAACCAATTGCAGAGCAATATTCAAGATGGTAGCTACACGGTTCATATCTGTTTTAGCAAGCTTCCAAGGTTCTGTATCGGCGAGGTATTTGTTTCCGATACGTGCCAGGTTCATCGCTTCCTTCTGTGCATCACGGAACTTGAAGACATTCAGCAGTTTTTCAACTTCAGCTTTTACGTCGGCAAATTCTTTCAATGTTTCACGGTCGTAATCATTCAGTTCACCGCAAACAGGGACTTTACCTTCGAAGTATTTGTTTGTCAGTACCATGGCACGGTTGACAAAGTTTCCGTAGACAGCAACCAATTCATTGTTGTTGCGTGCCTGGAAATCTTTCCATGTAAAGTCATTGTCTTTTGTTTCGGGAGCATTGGCAGTCAAGACATAACGCAAAACGTCCTGTTTGCCCGGGAAATCTTGCAGGTATTCGTGCAACCATACAGCCCAGTTGCGTGATGTTGAGATCTTGTCACCTTCCAGGTTAAGGAATTCATTGGCAGGAACATTGTCCGGCAAGATGTAACTTCCCTCTGCTTTCAGCATGGCAGGGAATACGATGCAGTGGAATACAATGTTGTCTTTTCCGATGAAATGGATCAGACGTGTTTCTGGGTCTTTCCACCATTTCTCCCATGAGTCGGGCAATAATTCTTTCGTATTCGAGATGTAACCGATAGGAGCATCAAACCATACATACAGTACTTTTCCTTCAGCTCCTTCTACAGGAACAGGAATACCCCAGTCGAGGTCACGGCTTACGGCACGAGGCTGTAATCCCATGTCCAGCCAGCTCTTGCACTGTCCGTATACATTAGGACGCCATTCCTTGTGATCTTCCAGAATCCATTTACGTAACCAGCCTTCATGTTTGTCGAGTGGAAGATACCAGTGCTTGGTTTCCTTCATGACGGGCTGGCTTCCGCTGATAGCACTCTTCGGATTGATTAGTTCGGTAGGAGAAAGTGTACTTCCACATTTCTCGCACTGGTCACCGTAAGCACCTTGTGCGTGACAGCGAGGACATTCACCGGTAATATAACGGTCGGCAAGGAATGTATGAGCTTCCTCATCGTAATACTGCATGGAAGTCTTTTCGATAAATTCTCCTTTGTCATACAATTTACGGAAGAAATCGGAAGCTGTATCGTGATGAATTTTCGAAGAGGTACGTCCGTAAACATCAAATGAAATTCCAAATTCCTTGAATGAGTCACGGATCAATGTATGATAGCGGTCTACGATATCCTGTGGAGTTACTCCTTCTTTCTTTGCACGGATAGTGATAGGTACTCCATGTTCGTCAGAACCGCCAATGAAGAGTACATCTTCTTTTTTCAGGCGCAGATAGCGCACGTAAATATCGGCCGGTACGTAAACACCTGCCAAATGGCCGATATGGACCGGACCGTTGGCATAAGGCAGAGCCGATGTCACGGTCGTTCGCTTGAATTTTTTTTCCATATACGTATATAGTTTATTTTGAGTTGCAACCTTACGATGCGCAAAGATAAGGATTATTTGGGAATTATCATGGATAGAAGGAAGTTAAGAGAAACTTTGCTGTTTTCTTTTCAGTCGGATTTCTAAGACTTTTTTATCAAAAAGTAAAAAAGCCACCTCAAAAAGAATTGAGGTGGCTTTTGTTATATGACATTTGATTGCTTATCGCTGCAGATTTGGATTCTTTTCGACTTCCTTAGGAGGATAGTCCTGATAAATAGATTTCGCATCATTCCAAGGTGCAGTTACAGACATGTTTTCTTTAAGTACAAGGTCTTTCTCCAGGTTGTAAGTAAATGCCTTTCCTTCTTTATCCATACTGTGAGTGACTGTGCCCTTAGGAACCAATATTAGGTCTTGTGAGCCGGAACGATAGTCATAGTTCTCTTTCAAACGATTCATTCTGAATTCATCTGAACGGCGGGTAACCATGGCTAAAACATATCCACCTACTTCATATCCATGTTCCTGATATGCTGCTTCTGCCAATTGGTCTGCGCTCATATTGTCTACTTCTGTTACTTTGCTAACATCAGAATATGCACGTTGACGAACTTGTTTAAGCGCATTCTTAGCTTCTGTAAGATCCATGTTTGCACGTGCTGCTGATTCTGCGTACCACAGTAGAACTTCTGAATAACGGATGAGCTGATGACGTTTGTTGATACACATTCCACCCCAGAATGGTTGAGTGTAATCATAAGGAGCTGCGGCTGGTCCGTCATTTACCGTAAAGGCTACATACATTGGTCGGTAATCACTTACTACAGCGTTGGTTCCATCGTAAGGTTTGCCATCTTGAGTAGCCCACCAATCTACAAGTGTGCCGTTAGAGGTACGTAACTGTTTGGCAAAAACGGCATCCTTGCGCGCCCCTTCAGGATAGTTAGCCCAGAATTTACGTTCAGGAATGAAGTCTCCCCATCCTTGCAAGCTGTTTAACTGGTGACAAGAGGAGAATTGTGAGTCGTATTCATTCCATCCACCTGTCGTTGAATTATAATCTATTCCTAAGATTGTTTCATGATGGTGATTGTTTCCGTATGAATAAACTTCTTTCCATTCGGTTAATAAGCCATGATCATAGGTGCCATTTTCTACTCCATCAATGACTTCCTTAGCTTTCTGGGCTGCTTTCTGATAATATTCTGTTTTATTCAACGGATAGCCTGCCATAGACATATACACAGCTGCCAAGGTTGATTTTACAGCTTGTTGTGAAACGTATTGGTTCTGTCCGTCAATGGCTTGTGGGCTTTGAGTATACTTAGCAGGTAAATTACATTTCTCTGCATTGTCCAGGTCCTCAACAATTTGTTTGTAGACATCTTCTACAGAGGTGAGAGGAGTTGTATTGTTATCCGGTTCATTATGCAGATTGATAGGGAGCGGACCAAACAGTCGTACCAATGTGTAGTAAGCGTATGCACGCCAGTAGTAGGCCTGTCCCATGGCTATATTTAAGTTTTCTTGAGATATTCCTGATTGAGGTGCATTATCGATAATGTCGTTTGCTACTAAAATGATATGATACATTCTCTTCCATCCATCTTCCAGTCCTTTCGTATCTGTAGGCGATTCGAAAGCATCTGCCGACAGATAAGCGGCTTTGTTAGATCCGGTAGTTGATGTTACGTCATCACCCTGACAATATGAAATCATCGGATTTGAGTTACATTGATATGCTTGTACTTTTGCATACAGTGCATATACGGCCATATCTACTTCATTTTGATTAGTGTAGAAAGATTCAGGAGTTAATCTACCTTTGGGGTCTTCTGTCAAGAAATCACTGCAAGAAGAAGCTAAAAACATGGATGCAGCCATCAGGCATCCTGATAATATTTTATTTTTCATAATATTCAATCATTAAAAGTTCATACGTAAACCAAATGTGAAGGTTCTCGGAGTAGGATAAGTTCCAGTATCAATACCGGCGGCGCGGTCACCATAATCGCTGGAGAATGAATAGCTGGCCGGATTGGAACCTTTATAGCCGGTGATAGTGAATAAGTTCTGAACACTGAAGCTTAATCGTAAATCAGCAAACTTAGTCATTGATTTAGGGAAATCATAAGCTAAAGTGATATTTTCGCAACGGAAATAGTCTGCATTTTCTACCCATTTGGATGAGTTACCAATGTATTGGTTGTTTTCAACTCTTGGGTCTGGCATAGTAGTTCCTACTTGGCTCAGAAAATCCGCATCTGTGAACATACGAGAGTTACCAATCATAGAGTTCATAGAGAAACGTAGGGCATTTAAACGTTGTACGCCGAATGCAGCATTGAAGAATGCGTTCAGACTCCAGTTCTTATAGCGTAGAGAGTTATTCCATCCTAAAGTGAAGTCTGGAGTAGATTTTCCTAATACCACACGGTCTTCTGTGCTTGGGTTACGTGTAATATCTCCATTGGCGGTGTAATATGTGTCATAGCCTTCTTTGTCAATACCGGCCCATCTGTAACCAAATAAAGTACCGATAGGTTCTCCTTCTTTAATAATTGTACAGTCAGTAATGATGGATTGGAATGAACCACCATAAATAATAGGCTCTTGGGCTGTCAGCTTTTTCACTTCGTTTTTCAGATAAGTTCCGTTGATTGTTGTTGACCAACTGAAATCTTTATGATCAATCAGATTAGCTGTAAGAGTTATGTCTATACCCTGATTTGCAACTTTACCGGCATTGATCAGATAAGAACTGCCTCCAAGATAATCGGCTACTCTTGTGGTAAGTAAAGCATCAGATGTCTGTTTGTTGAAATAATCCAAGCTGAGATCAATCTTGCCATGCAAAAAGCTTAAGTCTACACCAAAGTCGAACTGTTTGGTCTTTTCCCACTTGATATCTGGGGTTGCCAATGTATTTGCCCAATAACCTGTTGTTCCGGTATTGGTACCAAAGTAAGTAGAAGTTGTACTTAAAAGTCCTAATGTAGAATAAGGATCTATATCCTGATTACCAATTACTCCGTAGCTGGCACGAATTTTTAAATTGCTGATGACATCTTGTGCGTTGGCCATGAATTTTTCATTAGAAACAGTCCAAGCTGCTGCAATAGATGGGAAATAGCCCCACTTGTTCTTAGAAAAGCGGCTTGATCCATCAGCACGGAATGTACCAGTCAGTAAATATTTATTGTCAAAGTTATACATAACACGACCTACGCCTGATAAGAGTGCCCATGCGGAATAGTTGTTGCTCGCATCACGTTTAGACGCATTCTGTATATTCCACCATCCTACAGATTCAACCTGTATGTTTTGGCCGGTAATATCCATATAGCGGGTTTCACTTTTGGTTGCTTCCCACACTACGGTAGCAGTCAGGTTATGTTTGTCATTCCAGGTATTGATATAGGTCAGATTATTAGAGGTCTGCAACATCATACGTTGTGTGTTGGCATTGCTCATGCTGTTATTGTTGTGATCAATTCCTGTTGCTTTAGGACTAAATCCGTAGGAGGTAAAGTTATAATAGTCAAGACCATTGGTTGATGTAAAAGTCAGTCCTTTGGCTATATTGAACTTGAGATCAATACGGCCGTTCAATACATCTTTGTGCCGTTCGTTATCACCTCCGGCAAGCGCACCGTAAGCATTCTCTTGGATTGTACAGTAGGGGTCATTATTATAATTTCCATTTTCATCTTTCATGGTCATTGTGGGGGAGGAGTTGAATGCGATCCATAGTGGGTTGTATCCAGACATTTCCAGTCCTCCGATACCTGTGCTGATACCACGAGAGGCATTGACATCCAACGTGACATCCAACCATTTCTTGATAGATGCTTTTACATTTGCTTTTGCAGAATATCTTTCGTAACTGCTCTTCTCCAAGATACCATCATTTTTCATGTAGTTTGCAGATATGTATGTTTGCATATCTTCTTTTCCTTTTGACAGAACCAGTTTATAGTTTTGAGTTACTCCGGTGCGGAACATTACATCTGTCCAGTCGATACCTGGATTGGTTCCGTTCAGGTAATCTTGTACTTCTACTTGATTTACACCGGCATAATCCACCAAAGCTTGTGCATAACTTTTGGTATCCATCATTTTGGGTAATCTTGTTGCATTAGATACACCTACTGTTGCATCGAAAGTTATACTGCTTTGTCCTTTTACACCAGTTTTAGTTGTAATGATGACAACTCCATTGGCTCCACGTGAACCATAAATGGCAGTGGAGGAAGCATCTTTTAGCACTTGCATGCTTTGAATATCTTCCGGATTTATACCTTCTAGTCCAGATTCACGTACAATACCATCTACTACGTACAAAGGATCGTTACTTTTGTTGATAGAGTTTGTTCCACGAACACGGATTTTTACAGAGCCTCCCGGAATACCGTCGCTCACTACATTTACTCCCGACATACGTCCTTGAAGTGCATCACTTGCTTGAGTAATAGGTTGATCTCTGAAAGCTTTATTGTCCATTACAGATACGGAGCCTGCTAAATCTGCTTTTTTTACAGCTCCATAACCGATAACCACTACTTCGTCTAATGTTTCTGTATCTTCGTGTAGGGTTATATTGAAAGAGGTTTGATTATTGACTTTGATTTCTTGTTGCTTATAGCCAATGTAAGATACGACTAAAACTGAATTTGGAGATACATTTAAGGTAAACTTTCCATCAAAGTCTGTAATTGTACCATTGGAAGTACCTTTTTCTGAAATATTTACTCCAATTAAAGGTTCTCCGGAGGAGTCGGTAATACGTCCAGAGATTTGGTGATTGTTTTGCATAATTTCAACTCTGTTAGAAAAAGAGTTTGAATAAGCTGCTGAAGTATTACCAATAGCGAGCACTAAACTTAGTGCAATAGGAATAGAGCATAGAAAGTTTCTATTCCTAGGAGATTCATACATGTAGTTCATAGTTATAAGGTTTTAGTAAAGGTTAACTTGATATATCTATTTATATCGCGGTAAAAATAATACTTTAAATTATATAAACAAAGCGTTCTTTCCCTTTTTATGTAAAAAATAAGTATGGTACAACTTACTAATTAACATTTTGCCAAAATAAAGCGCTTATTTTAAAGTTTTTCATGTTTTATATCAGAAAAAATTTATGCTGTTGAATAGATAGATAAAATATAATTGGAGTTATTAAAAAATATGAGGTGTTTTATGAATAAGTATAATTTTTAATAATTGAAGCTTTATTTTTCCTTATTACAACACAAATACTTTAAAAAAGGTGTTAGGTATACAATAAATCTCTGTAACTTTAATTTTTGAGAACAATTTAGTATTATCAAAATGTTAAACTTTAAATCATAATGTAATGAAACATCTGGTTTTAGTAGGTATGGTGTGGCTATGTAGCTTGGTTTCGGTTGTAGCCCAAAGTGTTCCACAAGTAATCCCTGCGTTGCAGCAATGGCAACCAGCCAAAGGTAAACTGCTCTTGCCGGAATCGGGCAAAGTGATTGTGTCCTCGGATGAGGAAGGTATATTGAAGCAGAGTGCTGAAGTATTAGTGCAAGATTTGAAAGAAATGTTTGGCTGGAATTACCGTGTGGTTGTTGGTAAAAAGGAGAAGGAAGCTGTTTATTTGACATTAAGTAAACCGGACAAGACGTTGGGTGACGAAGGATATCGGATGGATATTCGTAATGAGGTAACCATAGAGGCACCTACTCCCAAAGGAGTATTTTGGGGTACACGAACTTTGTTACAGATGATTCATAATCAGCCGGAGGGATTAATGAAGGGACTCGCCACGGATTTCCCGTTGTATCCGAATCGTGGATTTATGATTGATGTAGCTCGTAAGTTCTTTACGATGGATTACCTGCGTGATTATGTGAAGATCCTTTCATTTTATAAATTGAATGAATTGCAGGTTCATTTGAATGACAATGGATTTGTAGAATTTTTCGGAAATGACTGGAACAAAACGTATGCGGCTTTCCGCCTGGAAAGTGAACGTTACCCAGGGCTGACGGCCAAGGATGGTTCCTATACAAAGGCTGAGTTTCGGGATTTTCAGAAGATGGCAGCTACTTATGGGGTCAATGTGATTCCAGAGATTGATGTGCCGGCTCATTCTTTAGCTTTTACACATTATGATTCTCGACTGGCAGCTGATAATAAGGCGTACGGTATGGATCATCTGGATTTGTATAAAAAGGAAGTCTACGATTTTGTAGATTCTCTCTTCGATGAATATTTGTCGGGTGAAGATCCGGTATTTGTAGGACAGGAAGTACATATCGGTACAGATGAGTATAATGTGAAAGAGTCTGAACAGTTTCGCCGTTTCACGAATCATTGCATGGATTTGGTAGCTAAATATGGTAAGATGCCGCGTTTATGGGGGAGCTTGAAAATAATGAAAGGAGAAACGCCTGTCGACTTGAAAGGAAAGGTCGTGAGTGCCTGGAATTATAACTGGATGGATGTGAATACGTGTCTGGAAGCAGGGGCCAAAGTGGTGAATCTTTGTGACTGGCTTTTGTATCTGGTACCGGCCGTAAATTATTATCATGATTTTTTGGATTATCAATGGTTATACGAATTCTGGATGCCTGAAATGATGAGGAAGGACGATCCAAAGGTTGAAAAGCGTAATCCAAATTTCTTGGGAGCTATGTTAGCCGTTTGGAATGACCGGGTAGGTAATGGAATCAGTCAACAGGATGTGCACGTCCGTACTTTTCCAGCATTGCAGGTTGTGTGTGAAAAGATGTGGAAAGGTGAAAATGTACAGCATGTATCGTATGCTCAGTTTAAAGCGCTTTGTCAGTCAACTCCCGAAGCTCCGGGTGTGAATTTGTTGGCGAAGGTTCCTCGGCGTACGGTATTAACGGATGCAGATAAAGAGATAACGCTTTCGGGTACGGATGTAGTGACTACTTCTGTCGATGAGATTGGTTATCCTTATGCCGTAGAATTTGAACTTTGTCCGGATTCCATTCCGAATATTGATGCTGTTCTGTTTAAAGGACCTCATTCAGAATTCGTGACCAACTGGCAAAATACGGGTAAGTTTGCTTTCCGTCGTGACGGGTATGAATTTGTATTTCATGCCTATCGTTTGCCTGAAAGCAAATGGACAAAAGTACGTGTGGAAGGTGATGCAAGAGGAACTTCCTTGTTTATAGACGGACAACTTCAAGAGAGGTTAGAAGGGCGTATAGGTGAAGTGTTTAATGCGAAAAGTCAGAAAAAAGACCGCATCTGGTACCAGGAAACGTTAATATTTCCATTGAAGCAATTAGGAGATACTCAAATGGGATTTAAGGGAAAGATGAAAAATGTAATATGTATTCCGCGTTAGTATGCTTCTGTGACTTAAAAAAACGGCTATCTGAAATCTTCACAGACTTCGGATAGCCGTCACATTCAATCGTGAATTAGCCTTTTCCCAATCCCCATTTCATAGCCGCAAAGGTAAGTTGTTGTTTTACTTTGTAGCGGCATTATATTCAGATGTGAGAGAAACAAGCAAATGACTGTCAAAATTCCCTTTGTGAAGAAATGTCTTCATCATATTCTTCATAGAGGGTTATTTCTTCAGTATATTGATTGGTGCCTGCAAATGCAGTATATCGTGTGTTTTATCTACTCCACCGGCAACTTCTACGTCTTGTGTCGCTTTAATGTCGCGAGAAGAAGATCCTATTGAAAACTTATAAATACCTGAATCGGTCACCCATGCAGAAGTACTTTCATTGTAAGAAGCCAGATCGAATGTCTTGACGCTCATTGTAACGGATGTCGTTTCGCCCGGTTTCAATTCTTTAGTTTTGGCAAAAGCCTTCAATTCTTTTTCCGGTTTGTTCAAGTCACCTCCTTGAGGAGCAGAAACATAAAGTTCTACGACTTCTTTTCCGGGTAATTTTCCTGTATTCTTGACATCGACTGTAACTGTATAAGTTCCGTTTTCTGCCTTAACTTGCGGAGTTCCATATTCGAAGGTTGTATACGACAAACCGTATCCGAATGGATAAGAAATTTGTTTACCGAAGCTATCGAAGTATCGGTAACCTACATAAATGTCTTCTTCGTAATCGGTATAGTCCCAAAGTTTTACGTCAGATTTCTTTTCTTTAGGATCAGCCATATTACTCAGATTACTCATAGCACCTTCTGTCGGGAAGTTGGCGGATGAGGCTGCATCCTCAAATTTGACAGGGAAAGTCATGGTCAGTTTTCCTGACGGATAAGCTTTTCCACTCAGGATATCTGCTACGCTGTTTCCGCCTTCTTGTCCTGCCTGCCAAGCGCAGAGAATTGCATCCGGCAAGTTTTTCCATGAACTAGTTTCGATAACTCCACCGATATTCAGGATAACTACTACTTTCTTGCCTGCTGCATGGAATGCTTTACATACATCGCTGATAAGTTTGGTTTCTTCCTTAGACAAGTTAAAGTCGGAAACCTTTCTGTCGAGGAATTCACCCGACATACGTCCTAACGTAATCATTGCTATGTCGGTTTGAGCTGCGTAGTTGTTTAACTGACTTGCCGGCAATTCCATTTCTGTTGGAAGCGGAGTTGGTAAGAATTTAACCATCGGATTATCTCCTTTAGGTTTGTTGCGTTCATTCTCTTCGGCAATGTATTTCTGATAGGTATCTTTTAACTCCTCATTAACTTGGAAATTCGCATTTTTCAGTCCGTCAAGCAGCGAAACAGTATATGCACGGTTTACGTTACCTGAGCCAGTTCCTCCTGCAATGAAATTGTAAGAAGTGCAGCCAAACAATGCGACTTTCTGAATATTTGAACTCAGCGGAAGTGTCTGATTGTCGTTCTTCAGCAATACCATACCCTCGGTAGCAGACTGACGGGTAATTTTGGCGTGAGCCTGCAAATCCGGTTTGTTGGAATAATTGTATTTCTTGAAGTGCGGAGTTTGTAGAATCATGTTAAGAATACGTTCCACGTTACGGTTCAATACGGCTTCGTCCAGTGTCCCTTTCTTTACGGCATTGACAATAGCCTCATATTGCTTGTCGAGTCCCGGCTGTAACATATCGTTTCCGGCCTTCATTTGGGCAACGGCATCCTTACCTCCGAACCAGTCTGTCATTACCATGCCTTTGAATCCCCATTCATCACGTAAAAGAGTTGTCAGCAATTCCGGATTTTCGGATGTATAGATTCCGTTCAGGTAATTGTAGGAAGACATGACAGTCCACGGATTGGCTTCCTTTACGGCAATTTCGAATCCTTTCAGATAGATTTCACGTAAGGCTCTGGGTGATACATGTGCATCGACAGCCATACGGTTGCTTTCCTGATTGTTTACGGCAAAGTGTTTGATAGATGTACCTACTCCGTTGCTTTGTACGCCTCTCACATAAGCCGCAGCAATTTTTCCGGAAACCAGAGGATCCTCTGAGTAGTATTCAAAGTTACGTCCGCACAAAGGATTACGATGAATGTTCAGTGCTGGTGCCAGCAATACGTCGGCTCCATACTCCAGAACCTCATTTCCGATGGCTTTACCCACATTCTCTACCAGTTCCTGGTCCCATGTAGATGCCAGTAATGTTCCGATAGGGAAGTGTGTACAGTAATAAGTGGCAGAGTCACCTTCACGGGTTGGGTCGATACGCAGTCCGGCAGGACCGTCGGCCAGTACGACAGCCGGGATACCCAGTCGTTCAATGGGATAAGTTGTTCCGGCAGCACCGGGAACGAGTTTCTTTGTTTTACCGATTACGGCACTGTCGCCCGAGAAGCCAGCCATTCCTGTACCAACTACCAGATGAGCTTTTTCTTCCAAAGTCATGGCATTGATGACTTCATCAATCGTGGCCTGTCCCAGTTGAGGAACTTTGGGACCACATGAGTTTAATATCATGGCTGAAAGAGCCATTCCAAGAATCAATTGCTTTTTCATAATTAGTTTAGATTATTTGAACAATAAAGGTACAAATTCTGTCAGGTATACACGCCAATTTCTCCAGATATGTCCTCCGTCGGTTTCCATATAAGTATATTTATATCCTTTTTCATCCAGTTTCTTACGGAAATCAGTATTATCCTTGTAAAGGAAATCTGTCTTACCGATACCTATCCAGTACAGACGAGGTGGATTGCTGAACTGGGTAGCAAGCTTCTGGTCGATATTCTGATATACATCCGAGATATTATTCTTTGGATCTATTTGTTTGCTGGTTGCAGCCGAGAACAAACCTACATAACCGAATTTGTCCGGATAGTATGCCGAGATGTAGAGTGAGTGGAAGCCTCCCATAGACAATCCACAGATAGCACGGTTGTTTTTATCTTTCTTTACACGATAGGTCTTTTCAACAAATTTCATGATATCAGGGAAGGCCTTTTCAATTTCTCCGTCCATTGTTTTCGGATTCATGAACTGAGGTTTAACCATGCTGTTGGGAGCTTCACCCGGAGCTGCTT
>OBKR01000573.1_pt1 | contig 39796 bp, 28 predicted proteins | sample 1518991 | NCBI WGS metagenome assembly OBKR01 (sample SAMEA2452117, study PRJEB22498) | human gut metagenome | biome: human feces; feature: human gut; material: feces | place: Australia | collected 2012
CCCGTCCCTTCTCTGAGCATCCCATCGGCTGGAGTATCGCTGCCTGGCTCTTTCTTATATTCGAAGCCTCGTGTGTGCTTGTTGTCATCTACGGCTCTTTTGTGACATTCTGGCCTTATGTCCCCGAGATGACGCTCGCCAACTACAGCTTTAAAAATTCCACCTATGGCATTGATCCCTGGCTAAATAGTTTCGTATTGGCTACCGCCGTCGCTGCCATCGGTACCATTGTGAGTTTTGTCGGCGCTTACTTGACTCGACGCGTCAAAAACATCCCGCCCGCCCTCACAAAACTTTTTTCGGCCACCGCTCTTCTTCCCCTTTGTATTCCGGGAACGGTGTTGGGCCTAGCCTTCGCTTTGGCTTTTTCCGGCTGCTCGATTTTCTCAAGTGCCACTGGCGCCATGACTTTATTGGTCTTTAATACCCTCATTCACCTTTACACCGTCGCCCATATCACAGCCGGCAATACTTTCAACCAAATTGATCCTCGTTACGAAACCGTGGGGGAAAGTTTGGGAGTAAGTTCCCTTTCGACTATCAGGCAAGTTATTTTGCCGTTATGCAAAACGGGACTTGGTGAGGTATTCTGTTACCTTTTCGCCTCCGCCCTGACAACGATTTCTGCGGTGGTGTTTTTGTATACGCCGGAGACAATGCCCGCCGCCGTGGCAGCGATTCAAATGATTGACAGCGGTTTTATTTCCGAAGGAGCCGCCATGTCAACTTTGATTTTTGTCTCCGCACTGGCAGTCAGAATAATTGTTTTGCAAATCTCTCAAACAAAATGATGTATTTGGATAAAGCACTTCAATTTGCCTCCATCGGTTTGCTCGTTTACTTACCGATTAATGCATATGCTTATCTTGATCCCGGCACGGGCAGCATGCTTTTGTCTGTATTGATCGGATTGACTTCGAGCGCTTACTTTCTGGTGAGAAAACTGCCGAGTATGGTGCGTTCAGTCTTTTTTAAATTCACGGGTAAAAAAGACGATCTGAAGAATAATTCCATCGTGTTTTACGCCGAGTCGGCTGCCTACTGGTCAACCTTTAAACCGGTTTTGGAAGCGCTTGCCGCTAAAAATGTTCGCTGCACCTATCTCACCAGCGATGAAAACGATCCCGTTTTTAAAAGCGGCTTGGATAAATGGGTTCACGCGAAATTTATCGGTAAAGGGCAAACCGCCTACACCGCTTTGGGCTTTTTAGAAGCCGATGTGTTTGCTCTGACAACCCCGGGCGTTGACGTTCTTCAAATCAGACGTTCAGCAGGCGTTAAAAAGTACGTCCACATTGTCCATGCCGCAGGCGACATCCACACCTATAAGTTCTATAGCTTCGACTACTACGATGCCTTTTTCTGCGCCGGCCCCGCTCAGGCCAAAAGCCTTCGTGCGCTGGAATCCTTAAGGCATACCAAACCCAAGGAATTGCCCCTTTTGGGCTGCCCCTATTTTGACGGAATGCTTAGCCGAAAAACAGCCGATTTAAAGCCCGATGACAATACCATTCTTATTGCACCGACGTGGGGCAAAAACGGTTTACTGACCAGAACGGGATCCATGATTCCGAAACTTTTAGCTCAAGCTGGCTATCACGTCATTTTGCGCCCCCACCCGCAAAGCTTTATTTCCGATAAAGAGCTTATGGAAAAACTTCAGTCGGAATTAAAAGCGTTTGACAACATCGAGTGGGATAGAAATCCCGATGGCTTTAAGAGTTTGAGCCGCGCCCAACTGATGATTTCTGACGTCTCGGGCGTTATTTTTGATTTTGCTTTCATCTTCCTGCGTCCGGTTATCTCCGTTGGCAACGGTCCCTTAAAGGATGGCTTTGAAGCCTGGGAAATTCCTCACGAAGCCTGGGAAATGCAAGCGCTCGATAGTCTCGGCAAACGCGTTTTGCCGGGAAATGAAGAGAATATTCCCGCTTTGGTTAAAGATCTCTTGATGCGTCACGAAGACATGGCAAGCCGCATTGAAGCCATTCGACGTGAAAACGTTGTCAATTTCGGGCACGCGGGAGAACCGATCGCCCAAGCTTTGATTGATATGGCTAACTCCGTTCACACTCAGAAGACTCAAGCAAAATGATTGACTTTTTATATACCCTTTTCATCGCTCCGCTTGAATACTGGATGCACAAGGCCCTGCTTTGGGGATTTGATATCACCCAACAGTGGGGATGGGCCATTATCGTGATGAGTCTTATCGTCAATTTTGTGATTTTGCCCATCTACATGAAGGCAGAAGCCTGGCAGGAAGAAGAAAGAGCTCTTCGCAAAAGCTTTGAAGCTAAGGAGCAAATGATTAAGCGCGCCTATAAGGGCCAAGAGCGCTTTGCCATGATCACGACGATGCATCGTCAGGCCGGTTACTCGCCGCTATTGACCCTACGATCGAGCATCGGCTTTTTCCTTCAGATTCCGTTTTTCTTTGCGGCTTACCATTTCCTAAGCCACTTTGAACCGTTACAAGGCATTTCGTTTTTAGGCTTGGCCGATCTTTCAAAACCTGACGAACTTTTCAAAATCGGAGACTTTGCGATCAACTTCATGCCGATACTGATGACGGTCATCAATATCGCCAGTGCCCTGATTTACACCAAAAATCTCTCCAAGCGTGACAAGTACCAACTCTACGGCATGGCCGCGCTCTTTTTGGTGCTTTTATATAACGCCGCCTCAGGGCTGGTGCTTTACTGGACCTTCAACAATATCTTCTCGCTTGGCAAGAATATTGTTTATGACCTGGTGCGCCACTTTGCCAACAAACTTCGTGGGTTGGGTCTTCTTATTAAAAGCACTTGGCTTAAGATTTTTGCCTTCACCGATAGCGGCACAACCTTTCACACTAGCCCCTCGATCGTAAACGGTTACCTTGTTTACCTATGGGGCTTGGCTGTCGCGTTGGCTATTTTAAGTAGCAATCAGATCACTTGGTTTAGCGATGGTCTCAAACTTTCTTTGAGCGCCTATTCTGACTACGCTTTTCTTTTGCTCGCAGCATGCGCCGTTATCGAGTGCGTCAGACTGCGCATGTGGAAGCACCCCATTGCCCTGATTCTCATTGCATTGCTTTTGTACTATGAACTCAACACTTGGTACAAATGGAGCTTCCTTGGCCTCAATCGACGTTATTTCGCCCTGAGCGCCTCTTTTGCTTTCCTGATCATTTCGCTTACGCTCACGAATTTCAAGTTCGGCTTAAAGAATCTGCTCTACCCGAGTGAGTCTAAGCCCTCGGCGCTCTTAACCCCTGGCGCCATATGGCTTGTTATTCTTTTAGCGTTTTATCTGCCGATTCAAGCTTTCAGCACGGCTCCGGAAGGCTTCTCGCGTATTGAAGAAGTGCTCGCCATGCTTTTAGCCTGTGTGTGCGTCGCAGGCGTCATTTTCTGGTGCCTGACTAAGCTTTTTGAATTGACCCGTTACGCGGATTTCGCTGGCTACACCTTTGCGTTCATTTCGCTTTTAATGACCGTCTATGCGTTCCTGCTGCCTTTGAACGTCGGAACGATTAATGCGTTTATCATCGCCAACCCAGAGCCCCTTTTCCGCAATGTCAATGTTGTGGTTGATGTCGCGGTGATCACTTTATTTTCCATTGTTTTCGTTTGGCTTATCCGCAGCAATAAAGTCGTCTGGATTAAAAATATTTTGATACTGTGCATTGCGGGCAGTCTCTTTAATTCTGTCTTTATTCTCTGGTCCACACAGGAAGCCTGGTCTCGAGACGCCGAAAACACGCAAACAGTCGATTTACCGGACTATAACGACCGACTGTTCGGTTTTAGCAAAGAAGGGCAAAATGTGGTTGTCGTGATGCTTGATGCTTTCGCGGGACGTCACTTAGATCGCATCATGCAAGAAACGCCAGCATTAAAAAACCAATACAAAGGCTTTACTTGGTATCGCGAGGCGTTGGCAACCGGTCCTTCCACTATTTCAAGCCTTCCGTCCATTATTTGTGAAGAAGCTTGTACCCCTTGGGAATTAAATAAGGACGAAAACCTGACACTGGCTGAAAAAGTCAATCGTGGCTTTGCCAATACGCTTAATCGTTTCGGACCGTCTTTTGATGTTTCGCTTTACGAAAGAAACTGGACGGAAAGAAACCGCTTGGCCAAATACACAAGCCATCAGCCATTATTAATCCGCAACATCGGCGACAGCTACATTCGCCGTTATGCAGCCGAAAACAATCTCAAAATTGACCGCGGCAATAGCGACAGTTTCTTGATTGCCGTGAGTTTCTTTAATGCCGTTCCTTGGGGACTTAAAAACATGATCTACAAGGACGGCCGTTGGATTGAACGTCTGATGGGTGAAAGTACTGCCGCTTTGGTTTACAACACCTACCGTGATCTGGCGTTATTCAAGCTCTTGCCCACGGTATCCAATACTCGCGCGCAAAAAAATACGTTCAAGTTCATTGACTCGGAATTAAGCCACTACCCATGGTTTTCTGAACCGGGTACTTGCAAACTCTTGCCTTACGAAACTCCCGGGGCTCGTCCGGATGGAATTCCGATCGGCCAAATGGCCGCTGAAACCTGTTCCCTTCAAGCCTTGGGCGATTGGTTTGACTGGATGAGAAAAGAAAAAATCTTTGATAACACCACGATTGTGGTGGTATCGGACCACAGCTCTGGTGTTGTACCGGAATTAGCCGCCGTTAACCAAAAAGGCTCCGTGGGACGTCCGAGCTCGCTTTTACTGATTAAACCGCAAAAAGCAAACGCCAATGCTCCGCTGCAAATTAGTGATGATTACGTCGGGATTGTGGATACGATGAAATTTATCTTTGCATCGCTCAATAACCAAAACATTCGCGTCAACAAAGCGACTCGTTACACGTTTGTCCCTGATGGGCTGACCGCCAATCAGTACCGCGAGGAGAAGTTCTGGAAAGTTGAAGGCTCAATGTTTGATGAGCGCTCTTGGAAGGATATTTCTCATTAAAACAGGAATCACTGTTTAGTAGTGATGTTAGACATAATAAGATGATTTCTGACAACTTCGTCTTTCTAGTGGCCCGGGTTCGATTTCTCGGGTCGCTTTTTGTAGATTGAACAGAATGAATTAGGGTGGGAGTGATCACACCGGCAACAGCCGACTTTATCAACACCCCATCCTTAGCGTTTTTTAGCGAACCATTTGGTTATGGTTTTGAAGCTTTGTTACTTACTAAAAAAACAAGTCTGTCGACAGAGAAGCCTCTGAAATAGAATTTTCCTAAGAAAAGGCCCGTACACTCGCACGGGCCCCTTAACTTTCTTTATTTAGCATCGCTTGGTTCTTCCGGCTTTTCCGGATGACTCAAGAAAGGTGAAGCACGTTCATCCTCATCGTCATCATCGCGCCGTACCGGATTCTTAGAGACGAACCAAGTAAAGTAGACCGGCACAAAGATAATGGCGATGAACGTGGCAACCAACATTCCGCCTAACACACCGGTACCCATGGATTGGCGAGCTGCCGCACCGGGACCAGTAGCCAAAGCCAGAGGCACCACACCGAGAATGAAAGCAAAAGAGGTCATCAAAATCGGACGCAACCGCAAAGAGGCTGCCTCAAGGGCCGCATCAAAGACACTCTTACCCTGCTCTAACTTCTGCGCGGCAAATTCCACAATCAAAATGGCATTCTTGGCCGATAGGCCCACCAATACCAATAAACCGATTTGGAAGTAAATATCGTTCGAGAGTCCCCGGCAATAAGTTGCGAGCAACGCCCCCAACGCGGCAAATGGCACCGCGAGCACAACGGCGATCGGCAACGACCAACGCTCATACTGAGCGGCCAAAATGAGAAACACCACAATAATGCCGAAAATGAAAGCAGTGGAAGCTGAAGCTCCTAAACGCTTTTCCTGGAAGGCTTGACCGGTCCAACCGATAGCGTAACCTTCCGGGAGCATTTCATCTCCAATGCGTTCCACTTCCGCGATGGCTTCACCGGAACTCACCCCGTGAACCGCCTCACCCATAAAGCGCGCGGCAAGATAACCGTTCATGCGCGACATGGTCTCTGCACCTGATGTTCTCTCCCAAGACACCAATGTAGACATCGGAATCATTTCTCCGACGTTGTTTCTTACCCATGAGCGCCCCAAATCCTCTGGCTTCATACGGTAGTCGGTGTCCGCTTGCATGATCACGCGATTAATTTTGCCGTTACGCGTGAAGTCATTGATATAGGTACTGCCCATAAAGGCTGAGAGCGTATCGTAGATGTCTGAAATAGATACACCCATGGCCAAGGCCTTTGCTTCGTCGACATTGACTAATAACATGGGTGATTCGGCCATGGCCGTGTGACGAACACCGGTTAAAAGGGGCGAACGGCTCAACTCATCAATGAAGTTATCGGCCACTTGCTGCAACTGAACCGGATCATCGCTTTCTCGAGATTGCAAAAATCCCGAGAAACCGCCCGAAGACCCTAGACCTCTGATTGGCGCCGGGGTTGAAGCCGTGGCTCTGCCCTCGGTAATGTCTTCGGCCATCTTCGTGAGAATTTGCACAACGTCATTGGCCGTGTTCTTACGCTCGTCCCAAAGCTTAAGCTTCAGCACAAAAGTGGCGGCGTTTTGTCGTGTGTCATTGGCAACCGTATCAAAGCCCGTCAAGGTCAAAACGGATTCCACCCCCTCGATTTGACCCATTTTCTTTTGCAGTTCATCGGAAACTCGCTCGGTACGGGTTTGTGAAGCACCTTCCGGTAACGAAAGACTCAAACGAACAACCCCTTGGTCTTCTCTGGGCACAAAAGAGGTCGGTGTAATCTGAACCATCTGCCAGCAGGCTGCCATGACCGCTAAAAGCAACACGCCGCTTGCCACCCGATGATGAAGAGCCAAGCCCACCAGGCGTTGGAATAACTTCGTAAAGCGCCCCAAGCCCAAATTAAAGCGTTGGAAGAATTTCGCCGGATCTTTAGTTCGGGGTTTAAGCAAAATAGCACAAAGCGCAGGTGTGAGCGTCAAGGCCACAAAGCCTGAAAGGGCGACGGAGATCGTAATCGTCACGGCAAACTGACGATAAAGTTCACCGGCCATGCCGCCCAAAAACGCAACCGGCACAAACACTGCCGAGAGCACCAACACAATAGCCACCAAGGCACCGGCCACTTCCTTCATAGCCCGTTTGGCAGCCACCCGCGCAGAGACCCCCTCAGAGACCATGATGCGCTCGACGTTTTCAAGCACCACAATAGCATCATCAACCACAATACCAATAGCCAGTGTCATGGCAAAAAGCGTGAGCGTATTGAGCGAAAAATCAAACGCCCACAATCCCACCATCGTCCCAATCAAAGAGACCGGAACCGCGATCATCGGAATAAGGGTTGCGCGCCAGCTTTGCAAGAAAAGGTAAACGACAAGGAGCACCAAAAGACCGGCTTCAATCAATGTCTTCGCCACCTCGTGCAGTGAGGCGGACACAAAGATCGTTGTATCGTCGGTGATGGTGTGGGTAATGCGGCCTTTTGGATAGTGCTGAGCCAGTTCTGCCACGCGCTCTTTCACAAGCTCTGTCGTACTCATGGCGTTAGCACCCGTTTGCAGGTACACAGCCACAGTAATAGCCGGCTCACTATTTAAAAGGTTGTAGGAATCGTAGCTGCGTTTACCGACTTCAACCCGAGCGATATCCTTTAAGCGAATAATGCCATCGGGACCATCGGAGCGAATCGTAATGTTTCCGAATTCCTCTTCAGTTAAAAGCTGACCTTCGGTGGTCACCGTGTAAAAAAGCTGCTGATCGGGAGCCGTCGGCGCTGCGCCCACGCGGCCTGCCGCATACTGCTGGTTTTGAATATCAACGGCATTTTCAACGTCACCCACCGTCACTCCCAACAAAGCCATTTTGTCGGGATTGAGCCAAATACGCATGGCCCCTTGAACGTTACCGAAGATACTTACGTCGCCCACGCCCGGAATACGCTTTAAGTCATCGACAATGTTAAGCGTCGCATAGTCGGCCATTTGCGTGGGATTCATCGACCCATCGGGCGATGTTAACGCCATCATCAAAAGGGTTTCTTCTGAGCGCTTTCTCACCGTCACGCCGTTTTGACGAACCGTCTCGGGCAGCCGTCTTTCGGCTGTACGTACACGGTTATTGATTTCAAGCATGGCGTCATTCGGATCGATGCCGACTTCAAACGTACAGGAAATGCGCACATCACCGTTAGAACGCAAAGAAGTGGTGTAATACTGCAACCCCTCAATACCCGAGAGCTGATCTTCAATCGGAGCGGCAATGGTACGAGCAAGCGTCTGAGCGTCAGCCCCTTCGTAGCTTGTTGAAATAGATACACTTGGAGGAGAAATGTCCGGATATTGAGACAGAGGCAAAATGCGCGCGCAGACCAAGCCTGCGAGCACAATCATTATGGACATCACGGATGCAAAAATCGGACGGCGGATACAAAATTGCGACAGCATCTTGTCCTCCGGCTACTGCTTGGTGTCCCCGATGGCGGCGTTCTGAGGCTCGGAAGCGTTTTTCTCCTTCACTTTGATTCCTTCTCTGAGCCGCAGAATCTGATTGGTAATCACTTTATCGCCCGGCTTTAAGCCACCAGTGACAATCCAGTCTTTGCCTTCCCAGTTTCCAAGCAAAACACCCCGCTCGCGCGCCACACCTTCTTCCATCACGTAGACCGAATAAGTGCCGTCGGATTTCTGACGCACAATACCCTGCGGCACAAGATAGGCATTTTGATACTCACCCATCATAAGCCGAACCTGAACATACTGGCCGGGAAGGAATTTATCCGTGGGAGGCAAAACCGCACGCAGTCTCAGCGTACCGCGATTTGCATCGACTTGTTGACTGATGAAATCCAACTTAGCCGGTAAAAATTCTTTGGAGTCGGGCAAAAAGACTCGAACCAAATTATCTTTGGTCAGTGTTGCTCCGGCAAGCGACTTATCACCGATAGCAAACGAAACGCGTAGCGTATCGGGTTGTGTGATAGACGTTAAAAGTGTTGTACCGGCTGAAATCAATGAACCGATATTGACTTCACTTTTACCGGCAATGCCGTCAACCGGCGCGGGAACCATTGCATGGGAAAGATCAATTTCCGCATTCTGCTCCTGAGCCTGGGCTAAGGCTAAGGCACTTTTAGCCACCGCGAGTGCACTTTGCGCATCGTCATACTCCTGACGGCTCACGGCGTTGACTTTAATGAGTTCTGAAGCTCGTTTAGCATCTCGACGAGCTTTAATCAATTGCGTTTTTGCTTGTTGTGTTTGAGCACGAGCCTGTCTTAATTGGGCCTCATAGGGATCTTTTTCAATTTCAAAAAGCGTTTGACCGGCCTTGACTCGTTCGCCTTCTCTGAAATTGAGCTTACGCAAGACTCCGGAAACCTGAGCACGCACCTCAACTTCTTCAGCTCCTTCCGTTTGCCCAAAAGTATCCACCCAACGAAACGCCGTCGTGGGCGTTGCTGTCATGGTCGCCACTTCAATGGGGGCTCGCTCAACCGATGCTTTTTTATCACCGCAACCGGCAAGCAACGCGGCAGCTATAACTGAAATAACAAAAACGTCTTTTAACGGCATTATTCGCAAAACTCTCAATGATTTAACAAATCAATGTTACCGAATGCAACCTGAAAGCACATTAGGGCCACTACGGCCCTAAAGTGACATTTTGTAACTCTCTAATAGATATGTCGGAAGTCAAGCAACAGAGGTCTCTTCGGTCTTCCAAACCAAATTACCCTTACTTTCTTTCTCAATCGCTTTAAGCGTTTCCGCGTGAAGAGCTTCTTCCTCAGCGCTAGCTTTGACAACACGAAGCTTAGTCACATCCGGCATCGGCGGAAGACTTTTCATATCCACCGACGTGATATCAAGCGACTCCTGACCGCGAGTCATGGCCAAATACACCTGAGCCAACAGTTTCGCGTCAATTAAGGCGCCGTGCAACGTACGATCTGTGTTATTGATGCCATAGGCCGAACACAGAGCATCCAAACTCACGCGCTGCCCCGGACGAAGCGACTTGGCTAATGGCAAAGTATCGAGAACGCTTTCGCAGTAATCCGTCACCTGCCCTTTACCCAGACGCTCCAATTCCATGTTGAGATACGACACGTCAAAAGCCGCATTGTGAATGATCAGCTGACTGCCTTTGATGAAAGCAAGGAAATCGTCCACGATATCGACAAAAAGCGGCTTGCCCTTTAACTTGTCCCACGTATAGCCGTGAACCTTTGCGGCGCCTTCCTCAACTTCACGCTCTGGATTAATGAGTTTGTAGAACGTGCGCTTTGTGATCGAGCGCCCCACAATCTCCACGCAGCCAATAGAAATCAAACGGTTTCCCGCTTCAATTTCCATACCGGTCGTTTCGGTATCCAACGCAACCTGACGGTTGTAAGTTTTTGCCATTTGTTTTCTATCCTTCACGCTTTTTTAGGAACACCGCGATTGGCGAGTTCATCGGCCTTTTCATTGCCAGGTTCTCCCGCGTGTCCCTTAACCCATTTCCACTCAATGTCGTGAGTGCTCACCAATTGATCAAGCTTTTGCCACAGCTCAATATTTTTCACCGGTTTACCGGCCGCCGTTTTCCAACCACGCTTTTTCCATTGGGGCATCCATTCCAAAATTCCGTTTTTCACGTATTGGCTATCCAGACTCACCACCATGGGCACAGGACGCTTAATGGCCGAAAGAGCTTCAATAACCGCCGTCAATTCCATTTGATTGTTGGTTGTCTCAACTTCTCCGCCGCAAAGTTCCAACACTTTTTCTCCCCATACGAGGTAGGCTCCCCAACCACCGGGGCCAGGATTACCTTTACAAGCGCCGTCTGTCCAAATTTGTAATTTTCGATTTTTATTCATTTTTAGCACTTTGATTTATTTGCGTAAATTTACGCAAATAAATCAATCTCTATTCTAAAAGAGCTTCAGGATTCAACAAAAACTTTTTTAAATTGATGTACAGAATACCGTCCTCATCATAGCCTTGTTCAAGTCCGTCCTTGATGATGATAATTTTTCTAAACGCATCCTTAATAGCCAATAACGAAGCCTTTTCCTGATCACGTTTGCGCTGATCGGGCAAACTCAATACCGATTGGATGTAACACCGTCGATTGCCCAAATTCGCCACGAAATCAACCTCAAGCTGATGACTTAAATTCCTCCCTTCGAGCATTTGTCTTTTATTTACTGAACCAACATCCACAGAATATCCCCACATTCTCAGCTCGTTATAGATGATGTTTTCCATCAAATGCGTTTCTTCCATTTGTCGGAAATTCAACCGAGCATTTCTAAGGCCAACATCCTCAAAGTACAACTTCGTCGGTGAGCCAATATACCTTCTGCCCTTGACATCAAAGCGCTGAGCCTCGCTGATCAAAAAAGCCTCTTTAAGGCAGTTAATATAAGAACGAACCGTGTTCGGGCTAATCGATGATTTAAGTTTGCTTTTAAAAGTGTCCGCTATTTTTGTAGGATTGGTGAGCGATCCTATAGATGAAGCCACGATGTTGACCACATCCTCTATTTCCTGAGTCTTTAAAATTCCATTGCGTTCAATAATGTCTTTAATATAAGTTTCTTCAAAAAGCCTCTTGAGAAATCCCGATTTTTGTTCATATTCAGACATCAAAACGACTTGAGGCAATCCTCCATAAGTCGCGTATTCCAACCAAGCATCAGCGGACTCACCACGGTAAACCTGCATAAACTCAGAAAATGAGAGTGGGAAAATATGAACTTCGTCTCCCCTACCCCTAAATTCCGTTAAAACATCGGTAGATAGAAATTTTGAATTGCTTCCCGTCACGTATAAATCAACGTTTTTTCTATACAAGAATGAATTCAAAACTTCCGAGAAATGTTCCAACATCTGAACTTCATCAAGCAGAATGTAATACCGACCATCATCAACAATTTGAGCATTCATAAAAGCAAGCAATTCTTCCGGATCTCGGTAACGACGATTTTCAAAACGATCCAGTTGAAGACCTAAAATATGATCGGCACTAACACCATGATCTAAAAGGTATTGTCTAAAAATTTCAAAAAGCAAAAATGACTTTCCGCTCCGACGAATACCGGTGATGACTTTCACCATGCCGTTATGCATTCGAGAAACCAAACGCTGAAGATAAAGATTACGATTAATGAGCATGATTACATAGATTGATTTTTTCACGTAATTTTACGTGAAAAAATCAATGGCATTAAAAATTTTTGGTCTGGTTTCGCGTTGCGATGGTTTGACCAGCCCAATTCTTTTTCAAAAGACCACCTTCCGGGATCAATTTTCCAATCAAACCAGGTTTCTCGACTTTTTTCACACAACTTAACATGAAGGCATTGGCTAGCGCAGGCCACCAACGATCTCCAGCTTTCTCACACCACCCCCACCGTGCCAAATGCTGAGGATTGTCACTTAACGATGGGCAATAAACACCAAAACGGCCTCGATCCACAACGCCGTAGCGCTCACAAAATGATTTAACCTGGGTAACGCTTAAAGGAGAAAACGATGTCTCGGTCGGACACTCAAAAAGTTTTCCTTTCTTTCTCACCCACCAGGGGCCCCATGGATTTATGCAAAGCACAATCAATCGGCCTTCCGGCGCAAGCACGCGGAAAACTTCGCTAAAAAATTGCGAGGGATTTTTAGACCACTCCAACGCGTGAACGCTAACCACTAAGTCAAAAGTGGACTCTCTAAAAGGCAACGAGTCAAAATCCAAACGAACATTGGCACAGGCTTGCGAAGTTTGCATAAAGTTTCTCGCTCCTAAAAGCCTGCTGTCATGGGAAGCATTTCTCAATAAGCTGCCGTAGGGTGCCCCGAGCTGAAGTGCCGTCTCGCCCGCGCACTCTGCCAAAAGAGCATCCATCTGGGCTAATTCCCAGCGCCTGAGTAACATACCGGCAGAAGTGGAGAAAAATTCAGCAAAAGACGACATCGCTTATAAGCTCGTTAATCACACAAAGAATTAAAACACAAAGTTTCGAGCATTAACAGTCCATAATTGAAAAACTTCGTTTTCAAATGGGATAAACTTCGTTAATTAAATCCTTTTTAAAGATGCTCAGTCGACGTTCATTTGCTCTGACACTAGCTGCTGCCGCCTTACCTGCTTGGGCAAAACCTAAGCAGATGAGGATTGTTGTACCTTATCCTGCGGGAGGCCCTCTTGACGCCTGCTCTAGGCTTCTAGCCGATAAACTCAAAACAAAATTAGGTCGGATCATTGTTGAAAACCGTCCGGGAGCCGCCGGCGCCCGTGGCATGTTGGAAGTTAAAAATGCCCAACCCAACGGACAGTCGCTTGTTGTCGGGGCACTGGCCACACTGGTGGTTAATCCGCTGATGTTTAATGACTTGCCCTATAGGCCTCAAGATTTTGAGACGGTTTGCCTTTTAAGCGATACCCCCAATGTCCTGATCATGACCCCGGCAACCATGAAAAAGCGGGGGATTAATTCAGCCGAAGACTTTATCGATTTTGTCAAAAAGCACCCCAATCAGCTCAATTGCGCCTCCGGCGGTACAGGATCGGCAGGTCATATTGCCAATGCCCTATTAAACACCAGAGGTCTTAAGACCGTTCATGTGCCCTATGCCGGCGCCATGGCCGCGCAGCTTTCATTGCTGTCGGCAGAAACAGACATCATGTTTGATAATTTCGCAAGCGCTCGCCCCGCTATTGAAGACGGTCGAGTCAGGGTGCTAGCGCAAACAAGCCGCACGGCGGATAAACGGATTCCAGCCCCCACGCTTTCTTCTTTAGGTATTGACTGCGATATATCCACTTGGTTTGGCCTAATGGCCCCGAAAGGGACGCCAACCGAAATCCGAGAAAACCTATTTAAAGAAATTTGTTTAACTCTTGAGTCAAACGAAACTATGCATACGTTTGAAAGACTCTCGGGGGGAGCGAAGCTTTTGGGGCCGCAAGAATTTAACGAATGGATTCAAAACGAACAGGTAAAATATCGCTCGTTTCTCAGTGCGTTGAAAATCTAACTATTCATGCTTCATGCTCGATTGGCCCGCGACACAGTGGGTGGACTTTTTTTTGCCGCTATTGGCCTGGCTTTCGTATTGGGTTCAAACTATTTACCCATGGGAGAGGCCGCCCGCATGGCGTCCGGTTACTTCCCCCGCCTTTTAGGTTATTGCCTCATTTTTATCGGCTTAGTGATCAGTATCCTAGGAACTTTTTCTGAAAAAAAGTCTCATGAAATCATTTATCGCTTTGCTCTGAAAAAAGTTCTTTTAATTGGCACAGCTCTTATAGCTTTTGCCTTTTTGCTTGAACCCGCGGGGCTTTGGATTGCCCTATCCGTTTTGGTTTTTATTTCTTCATTTGCTTCCGAGCAAAGAAGCATTCGTGAGGCGCTGATTCTGACTGTCGTTGTTGACCTTCTGGTAACGGCTGTTTTTGTCGGTGCAATCGGTCTTGAAATCAACCTATTGCCAGCGTGGGAGTGATCATGACCGATCTCTTTACCAATCTTGCCTTAGGCTTTCAAAGCGCACTCACCATTGCCAATATCGGCTATTGTTTCGTGGGCGTATTGATCGGCACACTCGTAGGAGTATTGCCGGGATTAGGACCGGTTGCCACACTCGCGCTTTTACTTCCGCTAACTTATGCGCTTGATCCGACCGCGGCCGTCATCATGCTTGCCGGCATCTACTACGGCAGCCAATATGGAGGCTCCACCACGGCTATTTTGATGAACATACCGGGTGAGGCAGCATCGCTTGTCACCTGCATTGACGGTTATAAACTCGCCCGTAAAGGTCGCGCCGGCAGTGCTTTAGGAATAGCCGCCATCGCCAGTTTCATCGCAGGCACCGTGGCCACCCTTTTAATCGCTCTTGCCAGCCCCGTTTTATCCGAAGTCGCTCTTTACTTCGGTGCAACAGAGTACTTCAGCCTAATGGTCTTGGGCTTAGTCGGAGCCGTTGCTCTCTCAAACGGTGACATTTTGAAAGCGATCGCCATGGTCATTGTCGGGCTGTTGCTCGGATTGGTCGGCACGGACATCAATACGGGTGAATTGCGTTTTACGCTCGAGACCCTCACGCTTCAAGACGGCATCGATTTTGCTGTCATTTCCATGGGCTTTTACGGCGTGGCGGAAATTCTTAAAAACCTCCAGGCGATTGTCGGATCAAGCTCATACAGCACCATCGCTGTTAAGTCACCGTGGCCCGAGAAAAAAGACTTTACTCAAAGCCAAGGAGCCATTGCCCGCGGTACTTTTTTAGGCAGTCTCATGGGATTGCTACCCGGAGGCGGAGCCATGTTGTCTTCGTTTGCCTCGTATACCCTTGAAAAGCGTATAAAAACTGAAAACGAAACACCAGTCGGTGAAGGCAATATCCGAGCCGTTGCGGGACCTGAGGCCGCCAACAACGCGGGCGCTCAGACTAGTTTCATTCCGATGCTCACCTTGGGAATTCCCTCCAACGCTGTGATGGCGCTCTTGATGGGAGCTCTTATCATTCAAAACATCACCCCGGGCCCCCAAGTCATCCACACCAATCCCGACCTCTTCTGGGGACTGATCGTTTCCATGTGGATCGGCAACCTCTTTTTAGTGGTTTTGAATCTGCCTCTTGCCGGCCTTTGGGTACAAATTTTAAAAGTCCCCTACCGCTTCCTTTTCCCTGCCATTTTGGCTATCTGCGCGGTGGGCGTCTATTCCATCAACTACAACAACTACGACATCGTGCTCATGGCCGCTTTTGCCCTATTGGGATACATCTTCTATCAGCTGCGCTGTGAACCCGCGCCGTTGATCCTGGGTTTTGTTTTGGGACCAATGATGGAAGAGAATTTACGCCGCGCAATGCTTCTTTCCCGGGGAGATGCGACAGTATTTTTCACGAGTCCCATTTCCGCGGTGTTACTCGTCTTGGCTTTTGCACTGCTCGCTGTCACGCTTTTGCCTAAATGGCAAAAAACACGACAAGAGGCCTTTACGGAAGATTGAAAAAACAGATTTGGTCAAACTAATTTCAACCTCCTATTTTGAAATGGACCATATCGCATTTTTTCGTAACGAAAAAATGCGATATAAGTATTTCGTTAAATTACGTAATAGAAGAACCCTAAAACTATTCTGTAAGCTTTACCCTCTACACTAAAAAACAATTTAAATTCAATTGATTAACGCGACATTTAAGATCACTGATTAGAAGGATATCTCACAGGTTCTCCTATCAAGTGTTGGGACTTTCGAGAACAGGGCGTAACAATTGTTTCCTAAATTTTTCACGCAGTTTTTACGTGACCTGTCCAATAATGGCCTACATAAAAATAATGGCTAGAGGTCAGAAGATGCAACAATCCCTAATGTCTTTTGTTGTTCACAACTTCCCCATTTTTTTTCGTAAAAATTGGCCCTTTTGCAGTTTCACAGTGATTCCTTTTCTTTTATGGATAGTATGCTATTGGACGGATGACTGCAGCAACATTTCTCTTTTTTCGACAACCATTGACAACATTTTTTTGTGGATTGGCTTTCTTTTAGCTTTTGCTGATATCTGCGCCTCCTGTTGGTGTTCTGTCGATGCCGAACGAGACATTCCTTTCGTTCAGATTAACTGTACGGATACTTTTCGATCTATTTATGCCCTACTGGCCATGATTATTGGACTATTGACTCAATGGGGCGGTTTTGGCATCAATGCCATCTACCTTACGATGGTTTTATTCTTTTTCTTTTGGGACACTCGGCCCAAAAAATCTAAACAATACTTCTTGGCAAGCCTTATTCTTGCGCTGTTAAGCCTGCTTATTAACGGTGATATTTTTCAACGCCATAGTTGGTTTATTGTCATTGAGGACTGGTTATTTATGTGGCTCATCGCTTCAATCAGCTACGCCATTTTCAGAAATCTTGCTTTTAACATTTCAACGCATTTTTCAGCCAAGCGAATAGGTTGATCAGCGCTACAATCCAGAGAAGGCTGCGCTATCAAGATGTTCGATTTACTTCATTCCCATACAGGCAAACGAGCCAATTCCGGCATTCCTAAGACCGTCTGGGTTCTTGGCTTTGTCAGTCTGCTTATGGATATTTCATCCGAAATGATCCATGCGCTTTTGCCGCTTTTTATGTCCACTACGCTGGGAGCCAGCGCCCTATGGATTGGTCTAACCGAGGGAGTGGGAGAGTCTGCGGCTCTGATCAGCAAAGTTTTTTCCGGTGTCATCGCCGACAAGTTCGGTAAGAAAAAATGGTTGGTATTTACCGGTTACGCATTGGGTGTTCTCTCCAAACCTTTTTTTGCACTAGCGACTTGTATGCCTGTCGTGTTCGGAGCCCGATTCTTTGACCGGATCGGCAAAGGTATCCGAGGTGCCCCGCGGGACGCCATTGTTGCGGAAGTCACTCCGGACTCTGTCAGAGGGGCGGCTTATGGATTGCGTCAATCATTGGATGCTGCCGGTGCTTTTATCGGACCTGCTCTGGCTACAATCCTTTTGATGTTTTTCACGGAAAATTTCCGGATAATTTTCTGGCTAGCCTTAATCCCGGGGCTCTGTTGCCTTGCGCTCATTCTTTTTGGTGTGGAAAACGTTGAAACAGAAAAAAAGCCCGTTAAAGAACCTATTGAATTTAAGACCTTTTTTCTACAGATCTCTCCAGCTTTTAAGTGTTTATTAGTCATAGGAATCGTTTTTTCTCTGGCTCGCTTTTCAAACGCTTTTATGATTTTAAGAGCGGCCGATTGCGGTGTTCCCGCCCCTCTCATTCCGCTCATTTTGGTTGGGATCAATCTCGTGTTTGCAGCATCAAGCTACCCATTCGGAAAATTGGCTGATCATCTCTCGTCTTCAAAATTTCTGGCTCTGGGTCTTATTTTTCTTATCGCTTCAGACAGCGTCTTTGCACTATGGCAAACACCCTATGCGGTAGCCGGCGGTGTCGTACTATTTGGATTACACCTCGGTGCCTCACAAGGTATTTTCTCCATGATGGTCGCTAAGCTCGCGCCGGCCACATTCAAAGCAACAGCCTTCGGTGTTTTTAACTTTCTTTGTGGCCTAGCGACTCTAATGGCCGGACTTCTTGCAGGCTTTATCTGGGAACTGTACAGCCCTGCTTATACTTTCGCTCTCGGAGCCATTTTTGCTCTTCTTTCACTTCTCTTACTGACTGTTTTAATGCGCCGGCATCTCATTGATTAACGACTCTGATCGACTCGGGCCACCGGCTTGCCTGTCAATAGCTCAACTCTGAAGCACGCCCCTTGTGGTCGATGAGACACTAATTCAACCCTCCAACCAAAGCGATCACACAACCGCTTAACGATGGACAATCCCATACCACTGCCTTGTTGCTGATCAGTCGCTCGCGTGTGCGGACTGAAAATACGATCTTTATTTTCAGAATCAATTCCCGGCCCCGTGTCCACTACCTCAAATCCGGTCGCCGTTTCTGTCACCTTCACATACCCTTGAGCGGTATACAAAAGAGCGTTTTTAATTAAATTGCCAGCGATGGTACCGATCACAACTGGAGAATAAAATCCGGGGCAAGTGTCCTTGACTTCAAAAATCAACTCCAGCCCCTTTTCTTTTGCATAAGAATGATAGTAGCCCACCATCGAATTTAACGTATCGTGAACGGTGTCACTTTCCTGAATCTCAAAAGAAGTGTTGCGAGCAAGATTTAAGAAAATATTCAGCAGGTCATGAAGCGACTGGCAAGATCCCAAAATTCTTTCCAATAACTCATTTTGTTTTGCCTCACCGACATGGGCGCCCTTCATATGAAGCAATTCCGCACTGGTTTGGATAATCGTAAGCGGTGTGCGAAGCTCGTGACTGATATCCGCGGTAAAAAGTCGCTCTCGTAACAAAGCTTCATGGAAGCGTTTCAAAGCGTTGTCACAAATTCGAGCCAGTTCTCCGACTTCATCATCAGCAAAATCCGCTTGCAACGGTTGATAGGTACGAGTTGCCGCAATAGTTCGTACTTGAGCGGACAGATCATGCACCGGTTTGATCACGCGACGTCTAACCCACCACCAAGCAAAAAACAACCCTAAGGTCAAAACCAACATACTGCAAATCAAAATGACAACGTTGTAAATCTGTTCACTTCGTTCAAAGTCGTACTGATCGCGCATCAGGATATAAGAATATCGACCCAACTCCAACCTATAGACAAATGAAGACTCTTCATTGACAAATTCCGTAAAACCCGCCGGTACATTGGCAAAGACTGCCGGAATGGGGTCAAGCCTCGGGTCATTGCTGAATATTTTCATGGACGGTGGCAATTGCAATTCTTCGTGGGAATTAAGCTCCTGCACACTCATTTCAAGCTCTTCTCGAAGCATTTCACTCACGAGATTATTTTCCATGAATTCGGTTGACTGCATCATCGCCACCGAATAGATCCCCACAATTAATAAAAGCTGAAGGGCAAATCCTAAGAAAATACGCTGCGCAAGCCCAAACGATTTATGCATTTTCCGCCTCATTCATTAATGGACCAACCTAAGCCCGGATGCGTGTGAATCAACTTTTTATCAAATGCTTTGTCAATCGCTTGGCGCAAGAGATAGATGTTGGCTCTCAGGCTATCGGAGTCTGGTGCACCCCCGCCCCAAACTTGAGCTTCAAGCCGGCTTCGACTCACAATAGCCGGACTTCTTATCATCAATTCTTTCAAGATAGTTAAACAGGTCGGATTCAATTTAATGGGTTTTCCGGCTCGGTTCACTTGCGTGATGGAAAGATCAAACGTCAAATCACCGACTCTAAGTTTCATCTCACTATCACCGTAGGCACGTCTGACGAGCGCTTGCACTCGAGCGTTTAACTCACGCAGCGAAAAAGGTTTAATTAAGTAATCATCCGCCCCAACCTCTAAGCCTGTGACCCTGTCATCAATACTGTCACGAGCGGTAAGCATCAAAATCGGTGTCTTATCACCGTTCGCACGCAATGTTTTACAAACAGTCAACCCATCCACATCCGGTAAACCAATGTCAAGGACGCAAACCGCATAAGACCTTTGAGACATGCGTTCCAAAGCCTCTTTGCCGTTAATCGCCGTCTCCACCGCCATACCATTCATTTCAAGATAATCGCGGACATTGCACAAAATATCTGTGTTGTCATCCACCAGCAATACAGCCAAACTCATTTCTTCCGTCCTGAAAATAGCTCCCCGTTTGTACAGTCTGCCTTTCTGCCAATTGACTTTCAACAGCAATGTGCTTCACATTGACTCCCATCAATCATTTTGACATTTCTTTCACACCGCTTTGACGCGTTTTTGGCAAGCCTCGACTGATACTGCGATTGTCAAAAAATTCAGTAAAGGGACGCCACCGTGGAAAACAAAAAAACAAAAAATTATTCACTTTGGACTTGGCTCTTACTACCCCTGTGGTGTTTGACTTTACTGATTTTATTTCCCCCGCAAGCGTTAGACATCGCGATCAGCGGTCTTTTTTTTGATGGTCAAGGATGGCCGCTGAAAAATGATTTTTTCTTTAATGTTGTTCTGTATAAATCAAGCAAAATCATTCCCATCGGCGCCGCCTTGGCTTCAGTGTATGTTCTGGTAAAAAATCTGATCGCCAATCGTAGGGGCTTGCAACCGGATTCTTATTGGATTTATCGCCCGCTTTACATAATTATTGCGATGCTCGCCTGCGTTTTAGTGGTTTGGTGGTTAAAAGCAAGTACCGGCGTTTATTGCCCCTGGTCTGTCTCTTATTTTTCAGGGGATCATGCTCTGCGCGAACCGACATGGTCTTGGGTCTTTCAAGACGGGCGCTGTTGGTCTTCCGGTCACTCCGGGACCGGCTTTTGTCTTTTGGCACTATTTTTTGCATTAAGAGATAAATATCCTCAACTAGCCCGAAAAACCCTTGTAGCCGTTCTTTTATTGGGAATAATTTGTTCTTTGACTCGCATCGTACAAGGTGCGCATTTTCTTTCCCACACCCTGGCCACTGCTCTTATTGATTGGATAATCTGCGCCGGTCTTTATGTTCTTTGTTTTGATCGCCAAAATATTCTGAGACGCATTCTGGCTTTGCCCCGAAAAATCGCTTTCAATCATTTTCTATTTTTATCCGCATTCTTTTGGACGGTATGCTTTAATGCTCCCATTGTGAGCTCAATCATAAAAAGCGCCTCTGCAGATAAAAATAATCTTTTGCCAACATTAATTCTCGCTTTAGCCGTGAGCGTTTCCGTCTTTTTTCTTTCAATGTCAATAATTGCCTTACTCGGATTACTGCCTCGGTTAATTTTTAAAGGGCTGATGATTTTGCTGACCTTATTGGGGGCTACCTCTCTGGTCGTTTGGCTTTACTATGGAATCGCGATGACACCAGACATGGTCAGAAACTTTTTGGCGACAGACATTCATGAGGCAAGCGGTTACTGGTCCTGGTCATTAGCCCTCAACTTCATTCTTATCACTCTACCTGGACTGTTGCTAATCAATAGACTTCGTTCTTCCAGACGTCCTGAATCCAAACTGAAAAGACTCGGTATATGCGTTGTCACACTTTTATGTGGTGTTTTTGTACTCTTTATCCAGCTTCAACCTTTTTCCGCCCTAATGCGAGGCGATAAAAGCCTGAGGTACTTATTTGCCCCCGTCAACATTGTGTACTCGACAAGCAGTACCCTGCTTAGAGATCAAAATCCGGAAAAAGCACAGAAAGTGATTGTTGATGCATCCCCGAAAGCTATTTTCACGTCTGATAAGCCGACCCTGTTCGTTGTTCTGATCGGTGAGACAGCCCGCTCTGCCAACTGGCAGTTGGCAAACTACGAAAAAGCGACCAATCCCGAGTTGTCAAAACTCAATATCGTCAATATCCCCAAAGTTCAAGCTTGCGGCACGAGCACCGATGTTTCTCTGCCCTGTATGTTAAGCCGCGTTGGTCGTCGAGATTACGACAGAAAAAGAATTCTCACCGAAGAATCTCTTCCTTCTTTACTGAAACGCGCAGGATTTTCTGTCACGTGGGTCGACAACCAATCCGGCTGCAAAGGAACGTGCGATGGTGTTCGCGTCACCAAACCCACTCCGGATCCTCTTTACTGCCATGCAGGCACCTGCATGGACGGTGTATTCAACCGTTCGATTGACGAGGCTTTCAATGCCCTAAAAACTCAAAACCACACCGTACTGTTTTTACACATGATGGGGTCGCACGGCCCCGCTTACTACAAGCGCTCCACCGAGTCCGAAAAGGTATTCGGCAAAGAATGCACCGATCCAACCTTCAAGAGCTGCTCAAAGGAGAGCATTCGGGCGGCCTACGACTCCAGCATTCGCTACACCGACCGTGTTGTCGCGGAGTTGATCCGCAAATTACAGAATAAAACGGATATCAACACCGCCTTAATCTACCTATCTGATCACGGAGAAAGCTTGGGCGAAAACGGTCTATACCTTCATGGAGCACCATACTACATCGCACCAGACGAACAAAAAATCGTACCGATGGTGATGTGGTTTTCAGAGCCATTTAAGAAGAACTACACGATTGATACACGGATGATTGAAGAAAATAGCCACAAGCCCGTCACACACGACCACCTTTATCACACCATTTTGGGGCTATTGAATGTCCGCTCCAGCACTTATGACTCCCAATGGGACTTAAGTGCTAACCATGCAAAACAAAGGGCAAATTAGGAAAGCGCAGACTAGAAACAGAAAAAGGAACCTGAAATCCAGATTCCTTTTTCAAAAATTTTGGTAGGCACGATTGGACTCGAACCAACGACCCCCACCATGTCAAGGTGATGCTCTAACCAACTGAGCTACGTGCCTGTTGCGAGTTGCGTATATTATCAGAGGTTTTTTCGGTTTGCAAGAGGCTATGTTAAAAAATTTACTTAATTTCAAATTAAGTTAATTGAAAATTAAGTTAATTTAAGATACAGTATCCAAGAAAATAAATTCTGACGAGGTTCTTATGCGTTTTTATGGCCGTGAAGAAGAAATTAAAGCATTGCAGCATTTTTTAGAGATTGTCATCTCCTCTCATTGCTCTCAACTTGTCAACGTCCTGGGGCGCAGAAGAGTAGGGAAAACGACTTTAATCGCCAAAGCGTTTGAAAATTGCTCCCATCCTGTATTTTCTTTTGTCATTCAGGAGCGTTCCGAAGAGGCAACCGCAACCGCTTGGCTTGGCGCTCTGATTCAAACATACAAACCGGAATTTATTCCAAACTGCAAATCCATTGTTGATGTGCTCTCTTTTGCCATGACCTTGTCAAAGGAAAAACCTTGTATTTTCATCATTGACGAGTGCCAAGAACTCAACAAAGTTTCGCCGGGCTTTTGGAGTCAATTACAAGCCGTATGGGATAGAAAAAAAGACACCTCCCAAATGCTCTTGGTAATGAGCGGATCCATCATTTCTGCAATGGAGCAGATTTTCGGCGATCATAGCCAACCAATGTACGGGCGGTCATCATGCCGAATTGAAGTCATGCCCTTTACACCGTCTGTACTCAAACAGATCCTGCTTGAAGAGGTCGGCAAATTTGACCCCAAAGATCTGCTGACTGTCTATGCGATCACTGGTGGAGTAGCCGCCTATGTTGAACTACTCAGCAAACAACAGGCTCTTTCGGCTTCCAAAGCTATACGCTTTCTTTTCTCCATTGAAGGCGGCTGGCTTAGAGCCGAAGGTAACGTCTATCTGGCAAACGAATTTCAACGAAAATTCAGTGTATACAAAGACATTTTGCATGCGATTGCTTCGGGCGATACGAAATGGAACGAAATCCAAGATCGCATCCCAGAAAATATCAGCTCTTACCTAAGAAGACTCGAAGAGTTTCGACTTATCGACCGCCAATATCCCATTTTGGATGAAGCTTCTCCAAGAAAATCTCGCTATCGAATTGCTGATCCGTATTTAAGGTTTTGGCTCACTTTTGTAGATACGATTCGAATGACCGATTTAGCCGCTTACCACCATTGGGATAAGTTGGTTGAGCTCTGTGAGGAAGGACTTCCGTCATTTCTTGGTAAAACGCTAGAGCGGTGGTTCATCAGTTCGTATCTGGAAAGTGGCCAATGGTCTCCGGTCGGTTCCTGGTGGGATAACAAGGGCCTTCACGAAATTGATTTGATCGCCGTTGACGAAACAAACAAACAAATCGTTTTCGGAGAAGCAAAACTGAACCCCGAAAAATATGACAAGAAAAAATTGGAGCAATCCAGTCAGGCGTTTTTATCGCAACATAAAAAATACGCGGATTACTCTAAAAAATTGGTCGGACTTTTTCCAGAAAATATGTAATCGATCAATAACTAAAAGGGGAGGATTTTTTTCCTCCCCAAGCCTCGTCAGAATTTAGAGTTTAGTTAATTTAGCCAGAGACAAAAGCAACTCTTTCGTTCCGACATCATCAAACTGCACACGGATACGCGCATCGTCTCCCAAACCAGTCAGGCCCACTACAGAACCTTCTCCGAAACGGGCGTGACGAACGCGATTGCCAATGGAAAATCCTTTGAATTCTGCCTTCGCTGCCATCTTCTTGACAGCAGGATCCATTTTGGCTCGTGCAAAACCGGTGGAACCCCCGTAGGAGCCAGCGCGCCCATACCCTGAAGAAGAACCATAGCGACCGCCGTATCCGGCAGACGAACGAAAACCTGCCGAACGACCATAACGAGGTGATGAATAGCCCTCATTCCAACTTAAGGACTGATCCTCATCTTCGATAGCCACAGAACGTTTGCGATCGTAGAGGAATAGTAAATGCTCCTCATCAATTTCATTGATAAATTGACTAGGACCGGAATCCATGTATTGCCCTCTAAGCATTCTTGAAAGAGCAAAACTTAAGTGCAGATTTTTTCTCGCGCGGGTAATAGCCACGTACATTAAGCGGCGCTCTTCAGCAAGTCCCTTGGGGTCATTGGCGCTGTTTGCGTGCGGGAAAAGCCCATCTTCAACACCGGTAATAAACACAATGTCAAATTCAAGACCCTTGGCAGCGTGCACCGTCATCAGCTGCACGGCGTCTTCCCCTTTTTGCGCTTGGTTATCTCCTGCTTCTAACGCCGCGTGAGACAAAAAGCCCGCCAATGAAGTCATTTCATCATCGGCTCCGTCGGCTTCCACTTCGTCGCTGCGCGCTTCAATGCTGATTCCTTCTTCCTTGAGGTAGGCCTGAGCCGCATTTTGCAGTTCTTCCAAGTTTTCAAGGCGCTCCTGCCCTTCACGGTCTTTTTTGTAATGATCATTTAGTCCTGAGCGATCCGTCACCGCCGCGATCATATCAGGCAGAGGCAAACACGAATACTCAAAGCGCATCGCATCTATAAGCTGCGTGAAGGCGCGAAGCTTGGTTCCCGCCGCGCCTTCAAGACTCTGCGTGGCCTCATAAAGACTTTCACTGGCTTCAATGGCTTTTTGCTGCAACGTTTCAATGCTCTTAGCGCCGATTCCACGCATCGGAAAATTCACCACACGCAAAAAGGCCGTGTCATCTTTCGGATTTTCAATCAAACGCAAATAGGCTAAGGCGTGTTTAATTTCGGCTCGATCAAAAAAGCGCAATCCTCCGTAAACCTTATAGGGGATACCCGCTCCCACAAGCGCCTGTTCAATCACGCGGCTTTGGGCATTAGATCGATACAAAATAGCGATTTCATGTTTTTTAACACCGCGCCCCACGGCCTCACGGATTTCCTGAACACAATACTGTGCCTCATCGCGATCATCGCTGGCACGAAACACTCGAATACGCTCACCGTCTCCGGAACTCGTCCAAAGGTCTTTACCCAAACGGTCATCATTGTGCGCAATCAATTCATTGGCGGCGTTGAGAATGTGACCGAAAGAGCGGTAATTTTGTTCAAGCTTAACGAGGTGACGGATCTGAAAATCCCTTTGAAAATCCATCATATTGCCGACGTTGGCTCCGCGGAAAGCATAAATGGATTGGTCATCGTCACCCACGGCAAAGACACAGTTGCCGTCAAATTCCCTGACACCGGCGGGTGAAAAACCACCAAGCAATTTAAGCCATTTGTACTGCAGACGGTTTGTATCCTGAAACTCATCGACCAAAATAAAACGGAAACGATCCTGATAATGCCTGCGGATCATTTCATTTCGAGCCAAAAGCTCATAACTTCTCAACAACAATTCGCCGAAATCCGCCACGCCCTCACGATTGCACTGCTCTTCGTAGAGTGCGTAGATCTTGGCCATATTTTCTTTTTTACCGAATTCCGCGGTCATGTCGCGCGCCCGCAACCCCTCTTCTTTAGCGCTGGCGATATAGTTTTGCACGTCTTTAGGCGGATACTCATCAACGCTGATACCATGCGCCTTCATCAGTCGTTTAATCGCCGAGAGCTGATCGGTTTGATCCAGAATTTGGAATGTCTGTGGCAACCCCGCTTCCTTAAAGTGGCGTCTGAGCATGCGGTTGCAAAGTCCATGAAATGTCCCCACCCACATACCACGAGTGTTCACGGGGATGGACGCCTGAATGCGAGTGAGCATTTCTTTTGCCGCTTTATTGGTAAATGTCACGGCGAGAATTTCCAAGGGACTGGCCATTGACTGCTCAATAAGCCATGCAATTCGGGTTGTAAGCACGCGGGTTTTGCCCGATCCGGCGCCAGCCAGAATCAAGGCGCTCTCTGCTGGAAGCGTTACGGCTGCTTTCTGTTCAGGATTTAATTTATCGATAAAACTCACCATCTTTACTTCTCATTCAACAGGCAATGAAAAGGCAGTATTGTGCCAAAAAAAGAAAGGAAAATTCTCAAAAATTTTCGCTTTGACGCCAGGCAAAAAACGTTTGTGCCAATCGATCTTTTTCCGAAACGGTCAAGGGACCGACATCAGGCCAATCAATGGCTAAATTAGTATCGTTATAAACAATGGCCGCCTCGTCTTCTGGGTAATAAAAATCCGTGCAACGATACCAGACCCGAGCCACGTCAGATAGCGTCAAAAAACCATGGGCAAAGCCTTCCGGAATGTAGAGTTGACTGAAATCCCTATCAGAGAGTGTTGTGGCAAACCACCGTCCAAATGTCTCAGATTCTTTCCTTAAGTCCAGCGCTACGTCATAAATCTCACCCTGCACAACGGTAATCAGTTTGCCCTGAGGATGTTTTTTTTGAAAATGCAGCCCTCTGAGCGTTCCTTTTTTAGAAACGGATAAGTTATCTTGCACAAAGGTTAATTCCGGCCACAAATCTTCATAACGGACCGCCTGCCAAACTTCGCAAAAAGTACCGCGGTTGTCCCGATGCAGATCGGGAAAAATTTTGATTAAACCTTCAAACGCTGTTTTTTCAATTTTCATCACAGCTTCCCATAACGTTTAACCCAATCCGGATACACACCGCTTTTAACGGAATCAAGCCAGGCATCATTTTCCAAATACCACTGCAGCGTTCGATGAAGGCCTTCGATCAAGCGCACTTTCGGAGCAAATCCCAATTCACGCTCACTGTCCACGCTATCCATGGCATAACGGAAATCGTGTCCGGGTCTGTCACTGACAAACGTGATGGCTTCCTCATGAGGCAATAAACCCGGGCAGGCTGAATCCATCAAAGTGCAAAGCGCACGAATCAGTTTGATGTTCGGTACCTCTTCACCGGTTCCGATGTTGTATGTGGCCCCTGCTCTGCCCTTTTTAACTATCTGCAAGAGAGCCGCCGCATGATCGGTCACATACATCCATTCGCGGATATTTTCTCCATTGCCGTATAGGGGTAAAGTCAAACCGCTTCTGGCTCGATCAATCATAAGCGGGATCAATTTCTCGGGAAATTGTCTTGGCCCGTAATTGTTACAGGCATGCTCCACAATGACCGGAAAGCCAAACGTTCGCCAATAACTAAGAGCAATCATTTCGCCTGCGGCTTTACTTGCCGCATAGGGGCTGCTAGGCCGATAGCGGCTCGTGAGGGCAAAAGGAGGATCGTTAGCTTGAAGAGATCCGTACACTTCATCGGTTGAAACATAAATAAAACGGAAGGACTCTTTTCTTGCTCCTCGCATAGCCTTCCAATAGGTACGTGCCACTTCCAGCAACTTTTGTGTCGCCGTCACATTGTTTTCAATAAAAACAGATGGATCGTCAATAGAACGATCAACGTGCGTTTGAGCCGCCAAGTGGACAATAGCGTTCGGTTTAAAACTTTTTATCGCCTCAAGCATTGCATCGGCATCGGCAACATCGGCCTGAAGAAACTTATGCGACTTGTTTTGAAGTGCTTTTTCAAGATTGAGCAGGTTGCCGCAGTAGTCCAGTTTATCGACCGTTAAAACACTGTAGCCCGCTGCCAAAGCGGCATCAACAAAGTGCGATCCGATGAAACCCGCCCCGCCTGTCACCAGTATTTTTTCTTTTTGCATCATGGCCTATCGCTTGCGTTACTTTTTGCCAACAAATTCTTTAATTGAACTGAACGGATTGTATTACACTTGATTGTAGCGAAGCGAGTAATTCCGACCGCAGGTTGGTTTTTGTGCGCTTACTTTATTACCAGAAGTCTTGAGGAGCTGTCTATGACCCAAAAGAAAACACTAGGCATTGTGGCCGGCTTGAATCGCCGTGCCGCCATGGAAGTTAAAACACAACTGCTTGCTTTGGGAGATGATGATCTGAGTGTCGTCATGACCGAAGATAATTTCAAGATCGATCCTGATCCTGTTTTCGCTGTCAGCGACCGAAAGATTTTCATCTTCAATGAATCGGAACTTTTAGCTGACATGGGCGTGGACCTCATTTTGGTCCCCGACTTCAAGTGCGGCTCCTATATTCATGAAATCCAGCGCGAAATTCAAACGCCGATTCTTGACATGAAGAGCGCCCTGATGAGCCAAATGGGCACCGAAATGCCCGTTATGGGTGTGCTTGATGCCGGCAATGCATCGGCTTGCGTTGACGGTGCTTGTGATCTCTCTAAGCAAATGAAGCTCGTCTTCCCCTCAGAAGAGGAAACGAAGGTACTCGATGAGTTGCGCGAAAAGATTCGCGCTGAGGGTGCAAGCGATGAAGCGGCTCAAACACTGGCTCCTATTTGCCAGCATATGGTTGAAAAAGGAGCCCAGGTCATCGTCCCCAACTGCACGCAATTTGCTTTGAATGCCGCTGCATTGGTGAAGATGGGCTTGCCCGTCATGAATGTCTTCGAAATGTTTGCCAAGGCCGCCTTGACCCACTGCACGAAGAAGCTTCCGAAGCCCTTTAAGCTTGGTCTTATCGGCGGTTTAGGACCGGCCGCAACGGTTGACCTTTACGACAAGATCGTCAAGGCAACGCCTGCCAAGAACGACCAAGAACACTTTAAGGTAGTGATTGAACAAAATCCGCAAATCGATGACCGCACGGCTTGCCTCTTAAATGGCGGTCCCGATCCTACAATCGCCATGTATAACTGCGCCAAGCGCTTGCAAAAAGACGGCTGTGACTACATCATCATTCCGTGCAACACCGCTCACGCATTCTTGCCCAGATTGCTTCGCCACTTGGATGTCCCCTTCATCGATATGCAACAAACCATGCTCGATGAAATCCAAGCCAAGTTCGGCAAAGATGCACGCGTGGGCTTGATGGCCACGAGCGGTACGATTGCCACGGGTATCTATGGCAAGAAAGCCGCCAAGATGGATATGAAGATGTTCACGCCTGATGAAGAACATCAAAAGCGCGTGATGAGCGCCATTTATGGTCCGAAGGGCGCCAAGGCAGGCTACACCACCGGTGAATGTTATGACGATCTCTATAGCGCTGCCGAATACCTGGTGAAGACCTACGACTGCAACGTTTTGATTTTAGGCTGCACGGAATTGCCGTTGATTTTCCATGAAACGGATAATTTTGAAGTGGCCGGTAAGACCGTTGCCATCGTTGACCCGACAGCCACCCTTGCCCGCAAGTGCGTGCAGATCGCCGAGGCGACCATCAAGGAACGCGGTGTTCGTTAATCGTTAATCATTAGACAAAAGGCGCTTGAGAACTCTCAAGCGCTTTTCATATAGGGAGTCCGAGATGGACAAAGTTTATGAAGCATGTGATCCTAAAACCGTTGCTTTTATTGGATTAGGAACCATGGGTTATCCCATGGCGGGTCACCTTGCCCGTGCGGGTCACCGTGTCACGGTCTATAACCGAACAGCTCACAAAGCCCAAAAGTGGGCTTCGGAATATAACGGTCTTTGTGCCTCAACACCGAGAGAGGCCGCTGAAGATGCGGACTTTGTTTTCACCTGCGTGGGCAATGATGATGACCTTCGCAGCGTTGTCTTGGGAAAAGACGGCGCTTTTGCAGGCATGAAAGCCGGTGCGACTTTGGTGGACTGCACAACTGACAGTGCGCAAGTTGCCCGTGAGTTGGCTCAGAAAGCCCAAGAAATGGGTCTTAGGTTCATGGATGCCCCCGTCTCTGGCGGTCAAGCCGGAGCAGTCAACGGCGTACTCACCGTTATGTGCGGAGCCGAACAAGCCACTTTTGAGGCCGCTCGTCCCGTTATCATGGCCTTTGCCCAAGCGGTCACCCGCATCGGTGAAGTTGGTTGCGGACAATTAGCCAAAATGTGCAATCAAATCTGCATTGCCGGCATCGTTCAATCGCTGTCTGAATCCATTGCGTTCGGTTTAAATGCCGGTCTTGATATGAAACTAGTTTTGGAAGTGATCGGCAAAGGAGCCGCCCAAAGTTGGCAAATGGACAATAGAGGTGGCACGATGATCGATAACCAATTCAATTTTGGTTTTGCGATTGATTGGATGAGAAAAGATTTAGGGTTGTGTCTCGCGGAAGCTAAGAAAAACGGTTCAAGCTTGCCAACCGTAGCATTGATTGATCAGTTTTACGGTGAACTGCAAGCCAAAGGCGAAGGCAGAAGCGATACCTCCGTTCTCATTAAACGACTTCCTCATTAATCTCAGTGGCCGAGCGAGATAACTCGCTCGGTCTGCCTTTTCTTTAGATTAACTGAACATTTCTCCTCAATTACTTTATTAATCAATGCATTACAAAATTCTTTGAGTTAAATTCAGTTTTTCTATTGATTCAAATTCTTAATTTCCATTGATCATAATTTTGATTTTTCATTGACATTAATTTTTAATTTTCATTTAATGAAATCTTCAAATTTAAAAATATCGGTAAGTGATACAACCCCTGTTTCTCATTAGCACCTCTAGTCCGACTGCACTAAAATGCACGAAAAAAATTTTGTACAACAAGACCGTACGAAAAAAAGCGAAAGAAAATAAAAGATGCCCGTTACCTTAAATGATCTTCCTATTGGCCAAAGCGCAACCGTTGAATCGGTTGGAGCAACCGGAGCCCTCCGTCAGCATTTCCTTGATATGGGTTTAATCCCCCAGGCAACGGTCACAATGGTCAAACGCGCCCCAATGGGCGACCCCATTGAAGTGAGAATTCGAAGCTACGAACTCACCCTTCGTGTCGCCGAAGCTCAAGCAATCACTATCACCGATATTCGGGATGAATTGCCTCAAAAAGAAACGCGAGCTGAAATTGAAGAAATCATGCACCCGGGCTATGGCGAAGGCGGTAAGTATCATGTCAAGGAACACGAGCACCCGCTTCCAGAAGGCGAAACCATCACTTTTGCTTTAGCCGGGAACCAAAATTGCGGGAAAACCACCCTTTTTAACCGCTTAACCGGCTCCAATCAGCATGTAGGCAATTTCCCGGGTGTCACGGTTGACCGAAAAGACGGCTCCATCATCGGCCACAATGAAACACTGGTGACGGACTTGCCGGGCATTTATTCTCTTTCACCTTACACAAACGAAGAAATCGTTTCGCGTGAATTTATTCTGAAGGAAAATCCTAAAGCCATCATCAATATTGTTGATGCGACCAATATTGAACGAAACCTCTATCTGACCATGCAGCTGATGGAGTTGGGGCGGCCCATGGTGCTCGCACTTAATATGATGGACGAGGTGTGGGCAAACGGAGGTTCGGTTCGCGTCAATGAAATGGAAGCACTTCTCGGTATGCCGGTGGTGCCAATTTCAGCAAGCCGAGGCGAAGGCATTGAAGAATTAATTGACCACGCCTTGCACGTTGCCAAATTTCAAGAGCCTCCCGCGGTTCAGGATTTCTGCGACTCCAAAGATAATGGTGGTGCCGTGCACCGTTGTCTGCACAGCATCATGCATATCATTGAGGATCATGCACAAAAAGCCAATATTCCCCTTCGTTTCGCAGCTAGCAAAATTGCCGAGGGCGACACGCTCATCATTGATCAACTCGATTTAGACATCAATGAAAAACGAACCTTGGCCCACATTGTCAAGCAGATGGAAGCCGAACGCGGACTGGATCGCGCAGCCGCCATCGCCGACATGCGCTTTTCATTTATTGATAAGGTCTGTCGCCAAACGGTGGTAAAACCACGTGTGAGTCGTGAACACATTCGCAGCCTTCAAATCGATGAAGTGTTGACGGGCAAATACACAGCCATTCCTTCCTTCATTGCCATCATGGCTTTGGTTTTCTGGCTCACCTTTAATGTGATCGGTGTATGGCTCAATGATGCGCTTGACTGGCTGATTGGGTGCGCCACGGATTATACGGATGCCCTGTTGACGACACTTCAGGTCAATGCCTCCATTCATTCACTAATTATTGATGCCATTTTCAATGGCGTGGGCAGTGTGCTCAGTTTCCTACCCACCATTGTGGTTCTCTTTTTCTTCCTTTCATTTTTGGAAGACAGCGGCTACATGGCCCGTGTTGCCTTCGTCATGGATACGCTTTTGAGAAAAATCGGACTGTCCGGACGAAGCATCGTGCCGATGCTGATCGGTTTCGGCTGCACCGTGCCTGGTGTGATGGCTAGCCGAACATTGCCTTCGGAGCGTGACCGCAAAATGACTATTTTGCTCACCCCCTTTATGAGCTGTTCGGCCAAATTGCCTATATACGCATTTTTTGTCGCTGCGTTTTTCCCGGGAAACGGCGCCCTGATCATGATCGGTCTCTACCTTTTAGGAATTGCCGTGGCGATCCTTTTAGGCTTATTGATGAAAAACTCCCTTTTCAAAGGTGAAGCGGTTCCGTTTGTCATGGAATTGCCGAACTACCGTATGCCGGGTGCGAAAAACGTTATGCTTTTGTTGTGGGATAAAGCAAAAGACTTCCTGCAACGAGCCTTTACCGTGATTTTTGTAGCCACCATTGTCATCTGGTTCTTGCAGACCTTTGATTTTCAACTCAATCCAGTGGAAGACTCTCAAACAAGTATTTTGGCGGTGGTTGCCGGTTGGATCTCCCCTGTTTTCGCTCCGTTGGGCTTTGATGACTGGAGAATCACCACTGCTCTAATCGGCGGCTTTATGGCCAAGGAAAGTGTCGTCAGTAGTCTTTCCGTACTTTTCGGTTCCACTGAGGCACTGACTGCTGCGCTCAGCGCTCTGACAGCTTTAACCCTTTTGGTATTTTGTCTGCTTTACACCCCTTGCGTAGCCTCCATTGCGACAATCAATCGTGAGCTGGGCGGCAAGTGGGCTATTGGTGTTGCCGTATTCCAGTGCGTTATCGCCTGGATTGTTGCCCTCATTGTCCGACTTCTCGGAATGATGCTAGGATATTAATTATTGAGAATCGTTCTTAAAAGGAATAATGATGAATGGCATCAGCTGGTTACTTTTGATTTTGATTTTACTTGCGGTAGTGTGGGTAATCGTTTTCAAAATTAAAAACCGCGACGGAAGCGGCTGTGGCGGCTCCTGCTCATCCTGCGGCTCAACTTTAAAGAAAAAAGGCAACTGTAGCGGCTCAGAGGAGCACATTATCCATATTCAAAAGATGGGACGATGATTGCCAGCATCTAAAAACTTAAACTTTTCAAAAAGTTGAACACCCTTTTTAAACCTTTTTAACATACGGCTTCTCATCCTCGTTAAACAGAGGGAAGAAGCCGTCATTGTTTTTAAACAAAAAATACCGAAAGGTTTTAAAATAGGAAATTTCTTATCGCTATTTTTGAAACAATCGTATGTCTACGACGGAAACCAAAGAAAACGGTGCACAGGTCACCAACTTTATTCGAAACATTATTGATGAAGATTTGGCTCGCAACGCCAATCGCCCGCGTTTGTGGTGCGGTCACCCCGCTCCTTACGGCATTCAGGCACAAACCGGCGTTGAAGACCCTGCACGCATTCGCACGCGTTTTCCGCCGGAACCAAACGGCTATCTGCACATCGGTCACGCCAAGAGCATCTGCTTGAATTTCGGTTTAGCCCGTGATTACGGCGGCTATTGCCATATGCGCTTTGACGATACGAACCCGGTTAAAGAAGACCAAGAATATGTTGATTCCATTAAAGAATCCGTTCAATGGTTGGGTTTTGATTGGAAGCACGGTGAAGAGAACAATCTTTACTTCGCCAGTGACTATTTCCAATGGATGTACGATTGCGCCGAACATCTGGTAAAAACCGGTTTTGCTTACGTTGATGAGCAAACTCCCGAAGAAATGCACGCCAATCGCGGCACGCTCACCGAACCGGGCAAGAATTCGCCCTATCGCGATCGTCCGATTGAAGAAAACTTGCGTCTTTTCCGCGAAATGCGGGAAGGCAAACATGCCGAAGGCTCCATGGTGGTGCGCGCCAAGATTGATATGGCCAGCCCCAACATCAACCTGCGTGACCCGGCCATTTACCGTATCCGTTTTGCTGAACACCACCGTACCGGTGACAAGTGGTGCATCTACCCGATGTACACCTTTGCCCATCCGATTGAAGATACGTTAGAAAATATCACGCACTCAATCTGCACGCTTGAATTTGAAGATCAACGCGCCTTCTACGACTGGGCTTTGGAGCGTTCCATCCCCGTATTGCGCGCGCCTCAATTTGAAGAAGCCAAAGAAATCTTACTCAAAATGAGTAAGGGGGAAGATGACCGAGCCTTAGCTTTCATGCGTGCTTGCTATCAGCACCGTGAAAAATTGGGTTTAAGCGGCCCGGAAAAAGCCTTGGCTGAAATTCTTGACGCATGGAACGACAACTTAGGACCTGAAAAGGTTTTGGGTATTCGTGCTGAAGCTTTCTGGGCTTTGCTTTTAACGCAACCGGAACACTACACGCCGCTTTTACAAGCTGCGCTTGATGTGGTTCGCCCTAACTTCTTCTTGTTGTCTCACCAATATGAATTCAATCGCTTAAACCTCTCGCACGTGGTGGTCAGTAAGCGTAAATTGATTCAATTGGTGAAAGAAAATTTGGTGAACGGTTGGGACGATCCTCGTATGCCCACCATTTTCGGCTTACGCAGAAGAGGTTATACGCCTGAAGCCATTCAATTGTTCGCTGAACGCTGCGGCGTATCCCGCGTTGCTGGCGGCTTGATTGATTACTCGGTGCTTGAAGCTTGTCTGCGTGAGGATTTGGAAGGCCGTGCAATGCGCCGCATCGGTGTGGTGCATCCGTTAAAGCTCATTATCGACAACTATCCGGAAGGACAAACGGAAACGCTGACGGCTCCTAATCATCCGCAAAAACCCGAATTAGGTACGAGAGAACTCAGTTTCTCGCGTGAATTGTGGATTGATGAAAGCGACTTTGCAGAAGTGCCTCCCAAGGGTTATCGTCGTTTGACAATTCCGGCTGACGGCTCGGAAGCCAAACCCGTACGTCTGCGTTACGCCTACGTGGTTGTGCCGACCTCTGTTGACAAGGATGAAAACGGTAAAGTCGTTGCCGTTCACTGCCGCTACCTGCCTGAAACGAAGAGTGGCAGTGCCGGTTCTGAAACGGTTAAGACAAAAGCTGCAATCCATTTTGTTGATGCTAAGACGGCTGTTAAGGCTGAGTTCCGACTCTATGATCGGCTCTTTGCAGTGCCTCAACCGGATGCCGTTGATGCGGACTATCGCACGCTTTTAAATCCTGACAGCCTCAAGGTTGTGGAAGGTTATATTGAACCCGCTTTAGCCCAAGCTCAACCTGACGAAAAATTCCAATTGGAACGTACAGGTTACTTTGTGGCCGACCGCGAAGATCATACGCAAGAGCATCCGGTCTTTAACCTGTCTGTCGGATTAAAAGAAAACCGAATGAAAAAATAATCACTAGTTAATTTTCACCGCCCCGATCTGAGAAATGACTCAATCGGGGCTTTTTGTTATCAAATTCAGAAAAAACGTGAAAAATTACACGAAAACTCTGAATTGATGAAATATTTTAAAAAGATGTACACCTACTGCTTCGTTTTGTTTAGCTGGTTGATCCACGAAATGGATCCATCTTGCCGCCAATACTCTCGGTATAACTACCTAAAGGTTTTCCTTGAAAACTAGGCCAAACTACTCAAAGGGGCAAAATTTTTGTACCTTACCCCCTTGAATATTGCTTTCAACTCCTCTAACCTCTATCCATCTCTTTCGAGATTTCAATTTTTAGAGCATAGGAAACACCATGCAACAGGCACTTCAAAATGTACGCTTCGCTTCGGCCGAGTCTTCGGTTCGATGCTTTTTGCGTCTTTTTGAAATGCGAATGTGCATGATGACGATGGTGCTCTAAGGACCTTCGGAGCACCGCGCTCCGCTCAAGTATCGTTCGGAAGGTCTCATAACGAACGATATTTCTTCCCCTTCACTTAAACAATTAAAACGTCACACCAAATTTTTTGGTTATGAGAAATCAACCGTTAGACACCGTTGATTAGACGCTCAAAAAAGTTTGATGCATTTCGCATTCGGTGTGACTGAAGGATAAGAAATGATCAAACTGGAACATATCAACAAAACTTTTGAAATTGGTGGAAAAACGGTTCAGGCCGTCAAAGACGTCAGTTTAAAAATTCGACAAGGTGAAATCTTCGGCATTATCGGTTTTTCCGGCGCCGGTAAATCCACTCTCGTTCGCTGCATTAATCTATTGGAAAAGCCCCAAAGCGGACGGATTACGATTGACAACGAGGACATCACCAATTACAGCGGTCTCAAACTCAGGCAACTGCGCCAGAAAATAGGCATGATTTTCCAACATTTCAATCTCATGCCAAGCCGCACGGTTTTTGAAAATATTGAACTTCCCCTGAAGCTGACAGCCCTAAGTAGTGAAAATCGGGCTCGTAAGGTCAATGAGTTGCTCGAATTGGTCGGCCTGACCGATAAGGCTCAAAATTATCCATCACAACTTTCCGGCGGGCAAAAGCAGCGCGTTGCCATTGCACGGGCCCTTGCCAATGATCCTAAAGTTCTTCTGTGTGATGAAGCAACAAGCGCCCTAGATCCTCAGACAACGCATTCGATTTTGCAACTGTTAAAGGAAGTCAACGCCAGACTGGGACTGACCATTGTTGTAATCACCCACCAAATGGAAGTCATCAAAGAAATTTGTGATCGAGTAGCCGTCATGCAAAACGGCCAAGTCGTAGAAAAAGGCAATATCGTTGATATTTTCAGCAATCCTCAGGCACCGATTACCAAAAGCTTTATCCAAGCAGCCGATAACTTTGAGACTTTCAACGACCTCATCCGATTAAATAGCTCCATCACCGGTATCCACCCCGATCAGCCAGTCTGGTTTCTGACCTACAGAGGCAGCGTCGCCGGAGAACCTTTAATGAGCGAACTTTATCGGCGCTTTGAAGTCAAAGCCAACATCATTTACGGAAATATCGACTATTTCAAGGAATGCATCGTAGGCAAACTCGGCGTAGCCATTGAAGGTGAGGCAGAAAAAATCGCTCAAGCCAAAGCCTTTTTAATTGAACAAAAAGTCCGTGTGGAGGTCCTCAGATGAACGACATTATTACCCTTCTTTTACCGCATATTGAAAGACTCGGCCCGGAACTTGTTGAGTGTTTCTGGCAGACCGCAACCATGGTCGCCGTCTCCGGCACCATTGCCTGGTTCTTACGCGTTGCAATTGGTGTCCTTTTAGTCATTACCCGGAAAGACGGTCTGTGGGAGAAACGTTGGCTTTTCCTATTTTTTGACAAAAGTATCGACATTATCCGTTCGATCCCTTTCATCATTCTGATCGTTCTTTTGATTCCTTTGAGTCGCTTTTTAGTGGGTACGGGATCCGGCGTCACCGGCTCCTTCGTCGCACTGGTTTTTGGCACAGTTCCGTTTTTTGCCCGTCAAATTGAATCCGTGTTAAGCGATCTGGACGATGGTCTAATTGAAGCGAGCCAGGCCATGGGCTTTTCCATCCCGCAAATCGTCTTTGGTGTCTACTTAAGAGAAAGCATCCCTGGCATCACTCGCGTCACCCTCATCACTTTTGTGAGCTTTATTGGTATCACCGCCATTGCCGGCGCAATCGGAGCCGGTGGTCTTGGTGATTTTGCCATTCGCTATGGTTACCAAATGGGTTACCGTGACATGATTTGGCTCACCGTCATCATCATTTTGGCTGTCATCACGATTGTGCAGTGTTTCGGTCAATGGATTATCCGCAAAACTTCTCACTAACTTTTTACTTTGGAGATGATCATCATGAATAAACGTACATTTTTAAAGTCTTTGGTAGCCGCTGGATGTGTGGCCGCCTTTTCTCTGGGTTCTTTTTCTTCTGCCTGTGCCGAAGAATTCCGAGAGGTGACAGTTGGGGTTGTCGGCGACTACGTCGCGCAATGGGATACTGTCAATGAACTTTTAGCGCCGGAAAAAATCCGTGTAAAACTCATCAAATACAGTGACTACGCCACGCCTAACCGAGCGTTGGATGACGGGGAAATTGATTTAAACGCCTTTCAGCACAAAGCTTATCTTGCCAATGACATTGAAAGAAACGGCTACAAGATCGTCTCAATAGGCGACACGCTTCTGACTCCCTTGAGAATCTATAACAACAAAGAAAAAATTAAGTCACTGAGCGACTTCAAAGACGGTGATATCATCGCAATCCCCTCGGATCTGACCAACGGCGGTCGAGCTATCAAACTCTTAGAGGCCGCAGGTCTCATCAAAGTTGACCCAACGAAAGGTTACGTGCCAACTAAACTGGACATCACCGAGTACAAAGTCAAAATTAAAATCCGTGAAGCTGAATCCGGCATCCTCGCTCGCTTATTACCCGATGTCGCAGCGGCCATCATCAACGGCGGAAATGCCTATACAGCCGGTCTTGACGCTTTTTCAGACTCTATTTTTTCTGAAGACTTAAATCCAAGCACCAACCCTCAGGTCGCTCAGCTTGTCAACATTATTGCTGCGCGTGAAGCCGATAAAGATAATCCTATCTACCAAAAAGTTGTCCAGGCCTATCAAACCCACGAGACAGCTACGACTTTGATGAAAGCCTATAAGGGAGCCTATACACCGGCTTGGAAGGGAGCTGAAAAGTACACCTATTAGTTTTGAAGTTGCGAAGTGCCGAAAACATTTAACGGCACTTCGACAAACTTCATTGAGCCAGGCCTGTACTAAATCAGATTCGGATACACGCTGTGAGACAAACAAATACAAAAACGGCACCGCTTCATTTTCAAACGCTTTAAGGACTAAAGTCGTTTTGCCAAACGCCGCCTTCCAATGACACTAACCATCTGAGAAACGTTCTGTCTTCTGACTGTTTTCCAAAAAGAGCTCAGAGCTGAAATGCCCTCTTTTCTTCCGCAAAAACGCATACCAACTCCTATCATTTTTACGGAATTTCAACATAAATTTCATTAACGTAAACGATGTTTACGTTAAATCATCTTAAGTTAAATCTATTTAAGTTAAATTAATTTACCGCGAGTTCCGTAAAGCCCCGCCATTAATGGC
>OBKR01000610.1_pt1 | contig 37969 bp, 29 predicted proteins | sample 1518991 | NCBI WGS metagenome assembly OBKR01 (sample SAMEA2452117, study PRJEB22498) | human gut metagenome | biome: human feces; feature: human gut; material: feces | place: Australia | collected 2012
GTTCCAGAATAATTCATTTCAAAGTCATCCGGAGGTATGCCATGAATAGAAAAAAGCAAAAGGCACTTATAAAAAATAAAAAACCTCTTGCATTCTCCCCGACAATATGATATTATAGTCAACGGTCACTGCGATAGCGGTGACCGCATATGGCCCCGTGGTCAAGCGGTTAAGACATCGCCCTTTCACGGCGGTAACACGGGTTCGATTCCCGTCGGGGTCACTTACATGAAGCAGAAGCATCATGTATTCACAATTTCATTTGTGGCGCAGTAGCCAAGCGGTAAGGCGTGGGTCTGCAACACCCTGATGCACCGGTTCAAATCCGGTCTGCGCCTCTCAAAACCTGAAGATAAAGTATTCTTCAGGTTTTTCTTTTGCCGGAATTTGCAAGTCTTGAATTAAGAACCTTTTAATAGTATAATCAATAAGACTAGAAGACAATGGCAATAAATAAAGTTTTATTAAGGAGGAAACTATTATGGTTACCTGGAACAACTTAAATACTCTGGCTTCATTTCAGACTCTTTCAGAGACAGAACGGGTAGATCTCGTATCTGCAATGACAGGAGAGAATGGTGCTGAACGTGTGAAGAATTACAGCATCCCGATGGCAGCAGGACTTGCTTATAATTATGCTGCAAAGCAGGTGGATGAGAAAGTTCTCGATGCACTTGTAAAGCTGGCAGAGGAAGCTCAGCTTGGAGAGAAGTTTGCAGCTCTTTACAATGGAGAAGTGATCAATACCGGAGAGAAACGTCTCGTACTTCATCATATGACCCGTGGACAGCTTGGAGAGGCCGTTGAGGCTGATGGCGTGGACAAGAGAGCTTTTTATGTAGAGCAGCAGGAGAGAATTGCAGAGTTCGCAAATAAAGTACATAACGGTGAGATTACCAATGCGGCAGGTGAGAAATTTACTACAGTTGTTCAGATTGGTATCGGTGGTAGTGACCTTGGTCCGCGTGCAATGTATCTTGCACTTGAAAACTGGGCAAAGAAGAATGATACATTTAAGATGGAAGCAAAGTTCATCAGCAATGTTGACCCGGATGATGCGGCAGCAGTTCTGAATTCCATCGACGTGGCACATTCTATTTTCGTACTGGTTTCCAAGTCCGGTACAACACTGGAAACGCTGACAAATGAATCTTTTGTAAAGGATGCCCTGAAGAATGCAGGACTGGATGCATCGAAGCATATGATCGCTGTTACAAGTGAGACTTCACCGCTTGCAAAGAGTGATGACTATCTTGCAGCTTTCTTCATGGATGATTATATCGGAGGACGTTATTCTTCAACATCTGCAGTTGGTGGTGCAGTTCTTTCACTGGCATTTGGACCGGAAGTATTTGCAGCATTCTTAAAGGGTGCGGCAGAGGAAGACAAGCTTTCTCTGAATCAGGATGTATTACAGAACCCGGCAATGCTGGATGCTCTGATCGGAGTTTACGAGCGTAATGTACTGGGATATCCAAGCACAGCGATTCTTCCATATTCACAGGCTCTGAGCCGTTTCCCGGCACATTTGCAGCAGTTGGATATGGAGTCTAACGGTAAATCTGTAAACCGCTTTGGTGAGCCGGTAGATTATCCGACCGGACCGGTTATTTTCGGAGAGCCGGGAACCAATGGACAGCATTCTTTCTATCAGTTGCTTCATCAGGGAACGGATATCGTGCCGCTTCAGTTTATCGGATTTAAGAACAGTCAGATCGGAACAGATGTAGTGATCCAGGACAGCACAAGCCAGCAGAAGTTATGTGCGAATGTAGCTGCACAGATCGTAGCCTTTGCATGTGGAAAAGCTGATGAGAATAAAAATAAGAACTTTGAAGGTGGACGCCCGTCCAGTATCATTATTGGTGAGGCACTCACACCGGAGGCTCTCGGAGCTCTTCTTGCTCACTTTGAGAATAAAGTTATGTTCCAGGGATTTGTATGGAATGTAAACAGCTTCGATCAGGAAGGTGTTCAGCTTGGTAAGGTTCTCGCAAAGCGTGTGCTTGCACATGAGACAGACGGAGCATTGAAAGTGTTCAGCGACCTTCTGAATATCTAAAGATTCTGAATATTTAAGAATATGAGAATATGGATCAGTGGATTCTGAGAAATCAGATCGTGATTTCCTGAATCAGATTCCAGGAAAAAAATCCGTATGATATGAGTTTTTCCCATATCATACGGATTTTTTTTGCCAAAGTGTGCAATGTTACGTCAGGCATTTAATTTATTGTACTTGCAGTCTCTTCACAATTTCAGGAAATTCCATAAAATGAGATGCCTTGACGAGAACAGTATCCTGCTCTTTTAAAAGCTGATCCATCTGCCGGTAAAAAGCTTCTTTTGTATCAAAATGATATACGAGAGTTTTGGTGTCGGAATCAGAAGATGCTTCAGAAGCTGTCCGGGCGGCATTCGCCATTTCTGCGGAAAGAGTTCCGATGCAGATGAGAAGGCTGATGCCCTTTTTAACGGCATAACTTCCCACTTCGGCATGCATTTTCTTTTCATCTGCTCCAAGTTCTCCCATATCACCGAGGATTGCTACGGTGCGGGTATCGGCAAAGGCGAGAACATCAAGAGAGGACTTCATAGAAGCCGGATTGGCATTATAACAGTCATCAATGATTGTATAATGTTCTGCCTCGATCAGATTGTTGCGTCCTGCGATCGGGACAAGCTTTTCAATTCCACGGATGATCTCTTCGTCTTTCATTCCAAGTGCATAACCGACGGCAACTCCTGCAAGTGCATTGGAGATCATGTGATCTCCGGGGATGGAAACGTGGGCGGAAAAACTGGAAGAAGGTGTCACGAATGTGGCAACTGTTCCTTTCAGTCCCATTTTCTGAATCTGTTCTGCATGGAACGGGCAGGTCGGGTCGAGTCCGAAGTAAACCGGCTGAATCCCACGTTTAGAAGTATATCCACGGAGCTTGTCATCATCACCGTTGAGAATGACAGTACCATCAGGATTCATGAAATCGAACATGGAAGTCTTTTCTTTTAAAATACCATCCCTTGTTCCGAGATTTTCGAGATGAGCATATCCGATATTTGTGATCACGCAGACATCCGGGCGTGCAATCTTTGCAAGTGGTTCCATATCACCGAAATGACTGATCCCCATTTCAAGAACAGCAACTTCATGCTCCTTGCGGAGATTAAATACGGTCAGAGGAAGTCCGATCTCGTTGTTGAAATTCCCTTCGGTCTTTAATACACAGTACTTTTCAGAAAGAACGGATGCGATCATTTCTTTGGTACTGGTCTTTCCAACGCTGCCGGAGATTCCTACCACTTTGATGTCCAGTGAACGACGGTAATGTTCTGCAAGATCCTTGAGAGCCTCTGTGCAGGATGCAACCTGGATATAAGGGTAAGTTACATCTCCAAGATCCTGTTCAGATAAAGAGCAGATGGCACCCTGGTCCATGACCTGAGGGATAAAGCTGTGGCCATCCACTCTGGCACCCTTAATTGCTACAAAGAGCGTATCTTTCTGGACCTTACGGCTGTCGATAGCGACGCTGGATGCCTCTTTTGAAAGAAGGGCAGGATCACCGTGGTATGTGCCGCCACAGGCAGCAGCTATTTCCTTTAAGCTCATATTTTTCATGATGAGTATCTTGCCTCCATTGATTTTTTAATGATTAATTCGCAAAGATCGCTGTATTCGATCCCTGCAACTTTTGCTTCCTTCGGCATCAGGCTGGCAGAAGTCATTCCCGGGAGTGTATTCATTTCCAGGCAGTAGAGGCTGCCTTCTGCATCGAGAAGAAAATCGGCACGGCTGTATACGTTGAGTTTTAACGCATTAAATGCTTTTACAGTCAGTGCTTTCATCCGCTCTGCAACCTCTTCCGGGATGTCGGCCGGGCAGACTTCCATGGTAGCACCGTCCTGATATTTGTTGGCATAATCAAAGAACCCTGTCTTTGGAATGATCTCGATCGGAGGGAGAGCCTTACCGTCAATGATTCCGCATGCGAATTCACGTCCTTTGATATAAGGTTCTACCACAATCTCATCTTCATAGTGGAAAGAATGCTCCAGAGCATTCTGATATTCTTCATCGGTATTCACAATATAAACTCCGATACTTGAACCGCCGGAGCATGGCTTTACAACGACCGGGAGTGTCAGTCCAAGAGACTGGTAGGAAAGATCCGATCCGTTCTTATATAAAGTTCCACCGCCAGGTGTGTCTACACCGGACTCAAGGAAGATCTGCTTTGCAACGCCCTTATGCATGGCAACGGCACATCCGAGAGAATCCGGTCCGGTATACTTAATGCCAAGAAGATCGAATGCAGCCTGAAGCTTTCCATTCTCTCCCTCTCCGCCATGAAGGCCGAGGAAAGTAATATCTGCAAGGCGGCACAGCTCAATGACGTTCGGACCGAAAAAGCAGTCAGACTGATCCGGGCGGGATGCTTTAACTGCGGCAAGATCCGGTTCTTCTGTGCTGATATTTTTGACGATATCAAGGCCATGATCCGGAAGTGTAAAGACATCTTCGAGATTTTCCGGTGTATGCTCCAGTCCCATAAATACGTCGAGAAGGAACGCATCATGTCCTTTTTCAAGTAATGTACGGCAGATGCCGGCAGCGGAAGAAAGTGATACATCACGTTCTGTGCTGAGACCTCCGGCTAATACGATAATTTTCATAATCAATAACTCCTTTTATTGAGAAATAATGGTAAATTTCAGATCCATCCGGTATATCATGAATAAAAATACAGCGGATGGACACATACAGATTTATTATAGCATATGTATATGGAAAGTGAAAGAATTGATGAACCATCATTTGCATCATCATTTACAATCATCATTGTAGAAATGCCGTGAAAATGTTAAAATAAACCACAGTGAATCTTGAATGACCGGAGGGATGACTTATGAGTGGAACAGCAGGAACTCAGGGAGAATGCAGAGCAGAAAAAGAGACGGAAGAGGAAATCATCCAAAGATGCATTTCCCATCTTGATACAGACTATTCCTGTCGGCTGGCAAAGCAGATGGAGAGGGAGAAGACGAACCCTGTGTTAGGTTTCCGTACCGCAGGTTCTCATGCAGAGAAGGCAACCGGTGATTTCCTGTATGAGGAAATGAGATCCATCGGACTGACTGATGTTCAAAAAGAAGAATTCTGGCTGGATTCGTGGACTTTCGAGCGGGCAGTTCTGCGGTTTAAGGACAGAAGTGGGAAAGAATATACCTGTCAGCTTGGGGCTTATCAGACGAATTTTGAGACGGATGGATTTCAAGAGTATGAGCTGGTTTATGTAGGAAGAGGAACGGCAGCGGATTATAAAAATCTGGATGTACGGGGCAAGCTGGTGCTGGCAGATATCAATCAGAGAGATGAATGGTGGATCAATTATCCGGTCTATCAGGCATATCTGAAAGGGGCAGTGGGGCTGATTGCTGTGCAGATGCAGGGATATGGAGAAGTGGATCAGGAAGCACTGAATGCTCAGGATATCGCAGGACCGGAATATGCACCGGCATTTTCAATTTCCAGGAGAGATGCAGCACTTCTGAAAGACCGATTTTGTGAAAATGAGAAATCTGTCATGGTAGAACTGGATGCGTGTTCACGAGTGGAGAGAAATCGTCCGGCTTATAATATTACCGGAAAGATTCCGGGAACGGAGACAGATCAGATGATCCTTCTGTCAGCACATTATGATTCCTATTTTGATGGATTTCAGGATGATAACTGTGCAGTGTCCATGACGATTGGCATTGCGAAAGCACTTTTAGAGAGCGGTTACAGACCCCGTCATACGATTGTGATCTGTGCGTTGGCAGCAGAAGAATGGGGTGTGTGCGATTCAAAGTATGACTGGTCTACGGGAGCCTGGAATCAGGTGTTCCGCATCCATCCGGAGTGGCAGGGAAAGGTGCTGGCAGATCTGAACTTTGAACTGCCGGCACATGCTCACAGCAGTTGGGATGCCATCCGCTGTACTTATGAATATGCAGATTTTCTGAAAAAATTTGCAGATGAAATTGCTGTGCCAGAGGATGCCTACCCGGATGGGCTGACTGTGCTTGCCCCGATTGAGACATGGTCGGATGATTTCTCTATGGCGATTGCGGGAATCCCGTCAACGGTGAATGATTTCAGTGCCGGTCCTTTTATGGAGACACATTATCATTCGCAGTATGATAATGAAGAGATTTATCAGGAAAATGTCTACCGGTTTCACCATGAACTCTATACAAGACTTTTGTTGAAGCTGGATGCTTTAGTCTTTCCACCACTGGACTTTTCCCGACTGTTCAGGGAAATGCACAGTTCTGTCTCTGCAAGGATGGCGGAACAGGATGAAGAACATCTGCAGGGAGAGATGCAGACGCTGATCCGGGAAACAGAACAGGCAGAGCAGACAGCGGAAGAATTGTATGAATGGATTGAAAAATCACAGATCGTCCGCCCGGTGGATGCAAAAAGCAGAGAGGATATTTCACAGAGACTGCTTGGGATTTTCAGAAAGGGACAGGATTATTTTGTGCGGCTGAACTGGCAGGATGAAGTATTATTTCCACATGAAGCCGCATCGAACAATATCTGTTATCTGAATCAGGCAGTGCAGGCACTGGAGGAGGGTGAAATAGAGGAAGCGTTGAAGGCACTTTATGAAGTGGATAATAACTGTTATGCATTTCTTTTTGACGAGGAAGTCTATTATCATTTTACGGAATATATTCTTCATCAGCCAAAAGACAGGCTGATGTGGGGAGCCGGAAGAATTTTGCATCATGAAAATCTTTACGGGATTGTGAAACGGCTCAGAAAGCTGGAAAGCTGGCAGGCAGAGCATGGACAGCTCCCGGATCTGGAAGAGGAAATACGTCGGCTGCAGGCAGCACAGCGAAGACAGAGGGCATATCTGACGGATGATATCCGGTATATGACAGAATCTGTAAGAAAGATGCAGAAGATGATGAAAGACAGTTTACAGGAAATCAAAGATTAAAATAATAAAAGGAAGGAGCCGGAGGCGGCAGGGTACTGACTCAAGCCTCCGACAGAAATTATGGAATGCAAAAATTTATACCGGGTTCAGGAGAAAGATCTGGACAGGTTAAGGGAGATACTGACGATTTGTTTTAAAAATGATCCGCTGTACAGTGCGTTGATCGAAGATCAGGAGACAAGGGAAAGACTGATGCCGCATTTATTTTCGTGCGATGTAACGGAATGTTTTGAAACGTGTGAGGTGTATGCGGATAGTGAAGAGCTGAAAGGAATCCTGATCGTTTCTGATGAGTCGGATCACCGTCATGCATTTTATAATTATTTTGTAAGTCTGAAAGAAAGCCTGGTGACAGACGGATGGCTGATTCATGAAGATCCAAGCACAAGGACTTTTTGGAATTTTATGCTTGGAAAAGATTATCTCAACTCGGCATGGACGGCACAGCTTCATCAGACCCGGCGGCTACATGTGATTTACCTTGCGGTAGATCCGGCATATCAGCATCATGGACTGGCAGAGATGATGATGCAGGAAGTGATCGACCAGGCAGAAGAGCATGGTATGATGATCTCTTTAGAGACGCACAATCCGAAGAATGTCGCATTTTATGAACATCTTGGATTTAAGACATTCGGGGTGGTTGAAAAAGCACCTTTTCATTTGAAGCAATATTGCATGATAAGAGAATTGGGTTCAGAGAAGCCCAATTCCCTCTAATACGATTTTTAATCCGATCAGGATCAGAATGATCCCACCACAAAGTTCCGCACGGGATTTGTATCTCATTCCAAAGATGCTTCCAATCCTGACTCCGACAGCAGAACAGACGAAGGTGGTCGCACCGATAAAGAGAACAGCCGGAACGATGGCAACGTTCAGAAAAGCGAAGGTTACACCGACCATCAGTGCGTCAATACTTGTGGCAACAGCCAGAAGGAACATAGACTTTACATCCATGGAAGCATCGATCTGTTCTTCATCACCGAAGGACTCCTTGATCATACTGACTCCGATAATGGTAAGCAGGATAAATGCGATCCAGTGAGAATAATTTGTTACAAAATCACTTAGAAAACGTCCGGCAAAATAGCCGATCAGAGGCATCAGAGCCTGAAATCCGCCAAACCATGCACCGGCAATGCACATATGCTTTGTCTTGATCTTCCCAAGGGAGAGACCCTTACAGACGGAGACAGCGAATGCATCCATAGAAAGACCGACAGCAAGAATAAAAAGTTCAGTTAATCCCATTTCATTTTCCTCATTTCTTTAAATTTGATGTGAACCGCTTAATTAAAAAGCGACAGGTAATGACTGTAATGCAAAAAAAAGAGACTCAGGGACAGTATAAAAATACCGCCCCATGAGTCTCGTCGTTTACAGTAATACCGGGTGCATCTGCACCATTATGTCGATAATACAACGCTTCTGTAAAAGCCAGAATTGAAGCGTCGACTACTCCCTCGCAGGATTGCCTTATTCTATCACACCAAAGATGGAGTTGCAAGAAAAATGATAAAATTTATCGAAAAACGAATTGATAAATCGAAAAGAGTGCGTTACAATCAGACGTTGGAATCTTCTTTGAGATAAGTTTCAGAGCGAAAAGCAGGAGGTTGCGGAAGTGATCCATATCTATATCATGTATCTGCCAATAGCAGAGGAGAATGGCGGACGCAGGACAGGACAGAAGCACAGAACGGAGCAGAAACACAGGATGGAACATGAAGCGGGAACAAAACTGCTTGCAGTTGGCTTGAGAGAGCGTTATGGACTGGAATTGAAGACATCTGTGGAAGCCGGATTATCTTCCGGGCAGCATGGGAAGCCATATCTGCGGGATTACCCGGGAATTCATTTTAACATCAGCCATTGTGAAGGACTGGTGGCCTGTGCATTTAGTGATACGGAAACGGGAGTGGATGTTGAACGGATCAGGGAAGTGAAGGAAAAAGTTATTCCGAAGGTATTTGACAGAGCAGAGCAGAAACTTCTTTTTTCTTATAAAGCAGAGAAAGAAAAATATGAAGAAATTTTTTACCGTTTTTGGACTTTGAAGGAAAGCTATGTGAAGCGAAGCGGGCAGGGAATGACGGCAAAGCTGACGGATTTTGCATTTCAGCCGGAGTCCGACCCGGGATGGACGGAAGTTCCGTGTACAGATGAAAAAGTCAGGGCAATGCAATGTAAGTTAAAGGAGAAATGGATTCTTTCGGTCTGCATGGAAAAGTTGCAGGCAGATGAGAGAATGAGGGAAAAGGAAATTGTGATAAAGGAAATTACGACAAAGGAAAAGGAGTGGATGGAGCATGAGTGAAAATAACAGTGCTGTAAAGGCAACGAAGACAATTCATGATATGACAACGGGAAGTCCTGTAAAGCTGATCGTGCAGTTTATGATCCCGATGTTCCTGGGAAATATTTTCCAGCAGTTTTATAATGTGGCAGATTCGATCATTGCCGGACAATTCCTTGGTGTACGTGCATTGGCAGCGATTGGCAGTACGGGATCTTTGATGTTTTTTGTGACGGGCTGGCTGAACGGACTGAGCAGTGGATTTGCGATCCTTGTATCTCAGTGGTTTGGGGCAAAGCAATATGACCGGATGCGGCATTATGTGGCAATGTCGGTTTATCTTGCACTTGGATTTGCATTATTGATGACCATCGGATTTGGGTTTGCGAATGAGCCGATCCTAAGACTGATGAATTATTCCGATCAGATCATGCCGGATGTAAAGGCGTATATGGGAATTATCTATGCAGGGCTGATCGTAACGGCTGCATATAACTCACTTGCTGCATTTCTGCGTGCGTTGGGTGATTCAAAATCACCGTTGTATTTTCTGATCATTTCAGCGGCGATTAATGTGGTACTGGACGTGGCATTTATTATTTTTGGCGGCATGGGAGTCGAAGGATGTGCGTATGCAACTGTCATTGCACAGGGAATCTCTGCGGTACTCTGTCTGATTTATATTATAAAGAAATTTCCAATCCTGCATTTGAAAAAAGAGGACTTTAAGATTTCCCTTTCTGCATGGGGAAGGCTTCTGGCACTGGGTATTCCGATGGCATTACAGTTCTCGATCACGGCGATCGGAACAATTATCGTACAGGGTGCGATCAATGTATATGGAGAAAATGCCATGGCAGGATTTTCAGCGGCAAGTAAGCTGCAAAATATTATTATGACGGTATTTGTTGCTTTTGGAGCTACGATCGCAACTTATGTAGGACAGAACCGTGGTGCAGGGAAAATGGATCGTGTCAGACAGGGAGTCCGCTGTACGCAGTTTATGATCTGGGGATATAGTATTTTTGCAATGGTACTGGTTTTCTTCTTTGGAAAATATATGACCTGGCTGTTTATCAGTCCGTCAGAAACTGCAGTAGTCAGTGCGGCAGTCACTTATTTCCGGATGGTCTTCTGGTGTTATCCATTTTTAGGAAGTATTTTCCTGTACCGGAATACATTGCAGGGACTTGGATACGGTCTTGTACCGATGCTGGGAGGAGTCTTTGAACTGATCGCAAGGGCGGCGATCGTCTATATTGTATCGGGCAGGGCAAGTTTTGCCGGTGTATGCCTGGCAGATCCGGCAGCGTGGATTTCTGCGTTGATTCCGCTGGTGCCGTATTATTTCTATATAATGAGGAAGACGAATAAAGCAGAAGAAAAAATTGAGTGAAAAAATATAGAAGGTAAAATATTTAAAAAAGTTATTGACAGTAAGTGGTGGGTGTGATATTCTACTCTACTGCCCAATGGGGAACACCTCAAAAGTGCAGTCGTTTCAACGTATGAACTGTTAAATAGTCTGCATAACAGGAGGTAGAATTATGGAAAAAATTACAGAAGCACAGGTCATAAGAATTGATACTAAGGCAACTGGAGCTAGGATTCGTGAACTGAGAAAAAAACATAATCTACGTGTAGAAGATATCAGAGCATACATTAATCTTAGTGACACCCAGGCAATTTATAAATGGCAGAGAGGAGCAACGCTTCCATCGATTGAAAACTTGCTCGCACTAAGCCGTTTATTTAACACGACAATTGAAGATATTATTCAAGAATTAGGAGAAGAGGATAAGTCTTCTCCTTCTGTTATTTTATGGACATATACAGCATAAGTTTAGGGAAGAGGAAAACCTAAACTAACGGTATATGTTTTTTTTTATTTGCAGGGAGTATGATGATTGCACAGTCGAAATAGAAGAAAAATAAAAGAGGCTTAAAAGAGCAACAGAAGTACAAAGCAGGAGTGAAAGGAGGAGCAGAAGAATGGAACTGTCGGAAGTCAGAGGAGCAGAGGAGAACAGAGTTATGAAAGAAACTATGAATGAAAAAGATTTTATTGAACTGATGAATAAAGTAAAAGAACTGGATCCGGAAAGATATCGTTTTACAATCTATACCCTCGGATTAAGAGAGTCGGGAGCAGAAGAAGAGGATATCCATTATCTGGCAAACCGTCCTGAACTGATTCGGGCATTTGAAAAAATTGTAAAGAAATATGAAAACCTAAACTAACGGTATATGTTGCAGATAGAAAATGTAGGGTAAGATAAGTTCATCAACAAAATAACCCCCAAAAAACAATCTAAAGAAAGAAAAGAGGAAAAGAAAATGAATTACTTATTTACAAAAATTTTAGGAGAATTTGAACTGGAAAGATTTATTCGCAGACTTAGCATCGGTGTCGTACTTACAATCGTAATTACAATCTGGATGGGAGTGACAGAAGGATTTGGACATGAAGGTGTTGGGGCAGCTATTGTTGCAGCACTCTGGCTTGTGGAAGGAATTACATATGGAAAAGGAATCATGCTTGCGATTACACCAAGAGGAGTGGATGTAGATTTTATGGCGAAAGCACTTTGGTTTGGCGTATCATTTGCTATCGGAGTGATGGCAGGAGGCATTTTATTTGTTATTGATACTCTCAGAGCAATCAGCTATTGCATTACAAGAAAGAATGCAGAACGGGATGCACAGTACGAGATGCATGATGAGGAGGATCAGACAGGAACATTTGAAAACCGAGAATAAGTAATTATACCGTGATGAGAGATTAGGAGGGATGAACAATGAATGAGATTACAACGAAAAAAGATGTAAATGAGATCTTGGCAGATTCCAAAAGTCTGACACAGTATCTGGAAGATGTTTATGAAGTTGAAAAAAATCTGTATTCTGTTTATCAGGCAAAGCAGAGAATGGAAGTAATCATCAACCAGTCAGGGCAGGAAAGGGTTATGGAAAGAAAATGCCCATCTTTTTTACATATTGGAAATATTTTGCTGACAGTGGCAGCACTTTATTGCGGAGGACGTATTTTACTTTCAGAAGGAATGTGGACAGCAATATTTATAGTATTTACGATCGGAGCTGTCTGGTGGCTGGCAGAAAATGTGAAAAGCTATGTACATCAGAAAAAAGCATATGATGAAAATGTAAAGGCAGTAGCAGCCGACAGAAAACGTGTTCAAGAAGAACTGGAGAGCCTGCCGGAGAAACGCCAGATTCTTGCAGAATGTACAAGAAGTGTGGAAGAGAGTCAGCAATTGCTTGACAAGCTGTATGAGTTGAACGTGATCTTCCCGAAATACAGAGATCTGGTTGCAGTGTCACAGATGTATGAATATGTTGCTTCCGGCCGGTGCAATACACTGAGTGGCTATGAAGGAGCATACAACCTTTATGAACAGGAACTGCGAATGAATATCGTAATTTCTCAACTGGAAGACATTTACGATCAGCTGGAAGAAATCAGTACCAATCAGTACATGCTCTACAGTGCAATCTGCGAGTCTAATAATCTTCTGCTGGAGGTAGCAAATTATACAGAAATGACAGCTTACAATACAGGCGTGATCATGCTCAATTCCAATATCTACGGAAGATATTTCTAAGGAAGGAGAAAAAGTTATAGGGGAAATTACTGAAAAGCAATAAATACAGGAACAGATGGAGTAAAAGTTATGGGAGAGATTTTCTTTTCTGTAACTTTTTTTAAAAAATGAAAACCAGGGCGGATGGTGATTCGTCTTAAAGAATGAAGAAAAGATTTGAAGGAGGACTAAAGAAATGGGAAAATGTAAAAAATGTGGAGTAGAGGTTCCAAAAGAAGCAATGTTCTGTCCGAATTGTGGAGCAGGAGTTTCAAAAGAGGCTTCTGTAGAAAAATTATCAGGCGGAAAAGGAAGAAGAAAGAAAAAATATGCGATGATTGGTGGTGGAATTGGAGCAATACTATTTATTCTTTTAGTAATTTTTGTAAGTACAAGACCAAAAGTGATAGATTTAAATGAATGTCGGAAAATTGAAATAGACGGCTATGACGGAGTTGGAAACGGTAATGTTTATTTTTTAGATCTTAGCAAGAAGATTGAAGAAGCAGTGCCTGACAGAATTATGAAAAAAATGAAAGATCCTTCAGATATCTATCAGTATATAGATGTAAATGTAGAATTATCAAAATATAGTGAATTGTCCAATGGAGATAAAATTACTGTTACATATAAATATGACAATGAAAAAGCTAAAAAAGTCGGGATTAAATTTAAAGGTAAAAAAGAGAAAATTACAGTTAAAGGATTAAAAAAAGTAAAAACTGTAGATATATTTAAAGATCTGGAATTGAAGTTTGAGGGAACAGCACCGGATCTGTCTACGGAAAGTGAAATTATAATCGAACAAGATGACGCTTCATTTTGGTGTACGGTAAGTCCTTGCGAGGATCTTGACATTGGAGATGAAATAACTATTGAGTGTACTACAGAGGGAATGGTTAATGGAATCAAGCCGGAAAAATTAAAAACCACTGTCAAAGTACCGGATACCGCAGAGCATTATGTAACAGACCCTTCAGAACTTACAGCGGAAGACATGCAGGAAATCAAAGATGGACTGACAAAAATATTGAAGGGAGAAGAACCATATGAAGACAGACTGGATCATAGTTGGATGGCAATTAAAAGTCCTGAAGATGTGACAGATAATAAGCTTGAATTTTATTCAAGGGAAACTGCTTCAAATATTACTTTTTCAGATACAGCTGAATATTTTGTGAATGAGTCATATAATGAGTATACGGAAAATGTGACCGATATGCTGATCCGTTTTGAACTGGATGACACGGTCGAGGATGAAGAAAGTGACAAATGTGGGAAGACTTATCATATATATGGATATACTATATTAGGACCGATTGTCCGTTGCAGTGATGGAAAATTACAGATTGAAGATGACTGGGATGGAATTGTATTTTATATTTCAGGAACAATGGGCAATGTGAGAGAAAAAGTTGAAAAAGATATAAATGAAGAAGTAGATAAAATTATGAGAGATGCTCCAACACGTTATGTAGTAGCTTTCGATGGAAGTGGAAAAGTGGAACAGATCAAATAACTGACAAAATGCACTAAAAATATAAACAATAATAAAAATAATTTAGCAGTATCACTGTGAAAAGAGGCGGAAAACTGATAAGATAGTACCGTGAGTGTTACGAAAAGTACAGAATGATCAAAAGATCAGAAATTCCGCCCCGGTCAGAAAGGAAGGGAAAGCGTGGACAGAGAAGAAGTGATCCGATGGAGTGAGCCGGAACAAGTTTTACTATTGCTGGACAAATCCAGTGAAGAATTAAAGGAAATGCTGGGGGATGAATTTGCAGTAATGAAAGATTATGCACAAAATAATCCCCATCATTGCTATAACCTGTTAGAGCATACGGTGAGAACAGCAGCCGGGATGGATTGCAGCGGCTTATCAGATGAAGATGCAGTGCAACTGAGAGTTGCAGCACTATTTCATGATATAGGAAAACCAGTTGTAGCATTGCAGAAAAATGGAAAGACAGTTTTTTATAATCATGGAAAAGAGTCCCGGAAAATTGCAGAAAAAAGACTGCCGGAATCAGGTATTGAAGGAAGCGAACTGAAGAAAATTCTTTTTTACATTGAACATCATGATGACTTTATTTCCTTTAAATTAAAGGAAAATATCAAAGAGGATAAAAATGGAAAAGAAAATCCATTTATTATCCCTGTTACGAAGGAGAATGTTGAAAAAAAGATCCATTTTGTTCAGAAAAAGTGTAAGGAAAAGGGAATTTATATTCCGACAGTAGAAGATTATAAAATTCTGATGCGGTTATGTTATGCAGATGCCATGGCACAAAGCCCGAAAGTGATCGAAAAGGGTGTCCAGATCGACTCTGTAGAAGAAAAAGTGAAGAGACTGGAAGCAGTGGAACGTATGATCGAGATGGTTCTTGTGGGCGAATCAAAGAACGGTTGAAAAAATTATAAAACTGAGAATCACAGGTGAGAAACCAGAAAGACAAAAGAAAGAGAGGAATGGGAAGATGCAGAAGAATGTAGTGGTAATGGCGATGAGTACGTTGAACGATAAAAGTGGGGAATTAAGTCAAAGTAAATTTAGTTATGAAGGAAGCGGAAAAGAAGCAGAAGAATATTATAGTCAACTAGAGCCGTGCAGTCGTATGATTCTGGAAAAAGAAGGAAGTTTGGATCATATAATTATTCTTGCAACAGAAGCAACGAAAGTTCCAAGAAAATTTATTTGTCAGGGAGAAGAAAGGTGTATTAGTGCAGTTGACTTCTATTTAGAAAGATTAGAAATCAAAGATATGACGAAGGTTAGAATCATTGATCTTGAGGAAGACGCTTTTACACCAGCAATCAATGAAACTATAGATAAAATCCGCAAAATATGGAAGATGGAGCATAAAAAGAATAATCAATGTAAGTTGTGGATTGATACCCAGGGGGGATTCAGAAATATCAGTCTGGTTATGAATGCGATGATGTCTCTTTTGAAAGACGGTGGTATTGAGGTTAGTGGCATTTATGCGACAAAATTTAATTCAGATAATAAAGTTCAAATGGTAACAGATCAGACCAGCACATATAAAATATTTGAATTTGTGTCTGGTATCAATGAATTTACAAGATATGGACGTGGCGAGCAGTTAGTAGATTATTATGATAGTGTTGGAGCAACGCCTCCGAATACCATCAATACAATGAAAAAAATTGCGGAATCTATTCAAATGTGTAATATGTACGAATTTGATTCAGAATTGAAAGAATTAAGAAAAGAGGTTGCTAATAACGATGTAAGTCAGCCAAGCTTGATTAATATTTTCTGGAATCAGATTAGAAATGATTATGGACCATTATTGACAGAAGAATGCACGGGATTGGATGTTGTTGAATGGTTTTACAAAAAGAAATTTTATCAGCAGGCAATTACTTATATAGAGGCAAAATTGCCACAAGAGTGGGTAGACATGAAACTTATTACTTACGAAGTTGAAGACAGTGTTTGTAAAGAATTACAATTAAAATTAAAAAAGACAAATGAAAATAAAAAAAATACTATGGTAACGCAATTAGCAATACAGTTTTTTAAGTGGCAATCGATCATGTTGATGAAGAAAAAAGGAAGTGAGGTAAAAGTTTATAGTGTAGATAGCTTTAGAAATACAAAAAACTTAAAGCAGGGAAGAGAATTGCAATATAGAGATGCTAATAAAATAGATATAATTCAGGTGGAGAGAAAATACACAAAAAATAAGAAATGTTGTATTGAAAATTTGGGAGATATGAAAGTTAAGTTAAAAAAGGGATGCGAAGAAGAAATAATGGATATGTTGCTTTTATATAAATTGCTAAAAAATGAAAGAAATAACTTTAACCATATGTCTGAAAGGAAAAATCGTGCAGATCAAGAGACACTGGGTCGGGTTATTAATCTTTTTATTAAAGTTGGAAAAGAAGTATATCAGGCTTAATTTCATAAGTAAAAAATTTTGAAAGGAATTTAGCTATGTTCATAAATTTTTCAAACCATGCCAGCACCAGATGGGGAGTACCGCAGAAGCAGGCTGCAAAAAAGTACGGTGAGATCGTAGATGTGCAGTTCCCGAACGTAAACCCGGAGGCAACGAGTGAAGAAGTTCATGAACTTGCCCGGGTGTGTGCGGAAAAGATAATGGAAATGAAGCCGGAGTGCGTACTCTGTCAGGGAGAATTCTGCCTGTCTTATCAGGTGATCCAGAAATTGAAGAAGGCAGGAATCAAAGTGGTAGCGGCATGCAGCGAACGAAAGACAGAAGAGAAGAAGATCGGAAATGATACCAGAAAAGTATCGTATTTCATTTTTGTACAATTCAGAGAATACTGATCAACAGACAAAGGAGGAAGTAAATGAAGGCCGAATTGCAGGAGAAAGAAGTCCTGGCAATGTATGATGTCAGGGGGATTCAGAACTATATTTTTAAAAGTAATGTGGCGAAGGAAATTATTGGAGCCTCTGCATTAGTAGAAAAGATTGTAACAGGAGGACTTCAAAAATATATAGAAGGACTGGATGCAGAAGTTCAGAAAAACTATATGATCGATTGGGAAAATGATGATGATCAGGCATTTCTGAAAAATCAGGATGTGATGATGCAGGTTATGTTTGTTGGAGGAGGAAATGCTTATGTATTATTCCGAAAAGGATCTGAGTGTCAGAAGGTAAATCAATTTTTGGGAAAATACATTTTAGATGCGACCTATTCGTTAAATTTGTCGATTGCAGTGATTGAAAAGACGGATTCGTATAATGCGGATTATAACAAGATTAATCTTGAGTTGAGAAAAATTAAAGCATATATGTCACTGACCCAGCCAATGGGGGCACTTCCTTTTATGGCAGCAGATACGATTACCGGATATCCTATAACAGGGAAAGACAGTAAAAAAAGCGAATATTTGTGTACAGAGGCAAAATTAAAGAGAAAAGCATTCCCAGAGCAGGAGAGTGAAAAGGTTTTCGACAGAATGGTATCAGAAAAAGGTGACAACAGCTTGCTTGCAGTTGTACATATGGATGGAAATCAGATGGGAATCCAGATTCAGGAAAAAATGAGCCGGATTGGTCCATATGAAGACGCAATTCCAGCAATGAGAAAGATCTCCAAAGAAATTGCGGTGACATTTCGTGATACATTTGACCGGATGCTTGCTTACATGGATGAACTTGCACCAAAAGTAAAGAAAAATGTAAGAAATAAGTTATATCGGGAAATTGTAGTAGCAGGAGATGATATTACGTTTGTATGTAATGCAAAGCTGGCAATTCCTGCAGTAAAATTTTTCCTTGAAAACATTGGTGCTGACAAAAATTATAGTGCCTGTGGCGGTATTGCATTTTTCAACAGCCATTTCCCGTTCTCTGACGCCTATCAGGTGGCTGAGGCATGCTGTGACAGTGCGAAAAAACGTGCAAAGCAGAAATCCTGCAGGGGAAAGAATAACGAAGTTGGAAATTTCCTGGATTTCCAGATGTGTACGAATATCAGAGCAGCCCGTCTGGACAGCTATCGTGAAAAGCACTATCTGACTGACGGAGAATATTTCATAGCCCGGCCCTATTTTATACCGGCTAAAAAAGACCGTGGCAAAGTGAATGCAAAAAATAAAAAGTACAGCATTGAAAGAATGGAACAATGGTCTGAGGTTTTCAGCCATATGCCGCGAAGTAAAGCAAAGCAACTTAGAAATATCATCCCTATGGGAAAAAATGAAATAGAAAAGACATTATCATTCCTTGCATCAAGAGGATATAAGACACTTGCGGAGTCGCAGGAGGAATATCAGGTCTGGTATGATGCACTGGAATTGATGGATTTATACATAGGAGGTGACGAGAATGAAATTAATGATTAAACTGCTGAGTGACTCGTGTACATGCTCCGGTGAGACATATAACAGCATGGTAGATATGGATGTGGTGTATGATGAAAATGGTCTCCCGTATATTCCTGCGAAGAGAATTAAAGGATGTATCCGTGAGGCAGCATTAGAAATGATGGAGTTTGGGCTGATCGAACGGGAAAAATATGAGAAAATTTTTGGAAAAGAAGGAAACCATCGCTCAGCTTTTTCACTTTCAAATGCCTATATAGAGAATTACGATCAAATCGTTGCGACATTAAAAGCTTATAAAGATAACGAGCTGGTGTGCCAGCAGAAAGTGTTAAATGAATATACATCGATAAGAACACAGACTGCAGTGGATCTTGAGACAGGAGTTGCTGATGAAAATTCATTGCGAACAATTCGTGTTGTGAATAAGGGGCTGGTTTTTGAAGCGGATTGTGAAATGAATGAAAGTGCTGAAACGGTAGAATTATTAAAACAGGCCGTTTCACTTGTAAAGCATATTGGAGTGTCAAGAACCAGAGGACTTGGATTGGTTGAGATGAGGCTGACTGATTGTACGAAAGAAGCGGTGAAACATGTACAAATTTCCCCAAGCGAATTGAGTGAAAAGAACAGAATCGGTTATAAAATTCATTTAAAATCAGCATTGATATGCAAATCAGCTAAAGGAAATCAGGCAGATACTGAAGATTATATTGCAGGCAGTAAAGTGTTGGGGATGATAGCAGGTCAGCTTGGAAAGGAAAAATATAAAGAACTGATGTCATCAGGAGAATTGGTGGTTTCAAATGCATACATATCGAATGGAGAAGAAAGATGTTTACCTGGACGAATTTCATTACAGAAAAAGAAAGATACAGTGTATGAAAATGGAATTTTACAGACAAGGGATATGATGTATGTAATGGAAGAGCCAGAGCCTCAAAAGAAAAATAAGAAATCAGAGCAAATGACACCGGCGAACATTGATTATATTACAAAAGATGGAATGGTGGCTGATGTAGTAACAGAGATCAGTTATCATCATCAAAGACCAAAAGATAAATCAATCGGGCGTGCAACAGCAAATAATGATTCCAGTTTTTATCAGCTTGCAAGTATTAGTGTAGGGCAAAGCTTCAGAGGATATATTTATGCAGATCGGAAGCAGGCAGAAATTTTGATCAATGCAATGGAACAAATTGGGAATATCCGTATGGGATACGGAAAGAACAGTGAATTTGGAGCAATTGACTTTGTATTAGATGAATTGAAAGCAGTTACTGCTGAAAAGCAGATGATACATGATGCGATGATCACACTGGCTTCAGATGTAATTCTTTACAATGAAAATGGTGTCCTTACTACAGAAATCGGTGTTATGAAAGAATACCTTGAAAGGCTGTTGGATGTAAAAGATCTGGAGATTATAAATCCATTTTTACAATTTACTACGATTGGTGGATTCAATGTAACATGGAATCGAAGAAAACCAATTTTTAATGCTTTTGGAAAAGGAAGCACATTTTTATTACATTCGGAGACTGGATTTGATGCAGGTTTGCTGAGTGGAGAGTTCCTTGGAGAACGTGTAACAGAGGGGTATGGAGAAATTTTAGTGGAAGAACCTCTGAAAAAGGCAGAGGTTGAGATTAAGAAAAACAGTTGGGAAAAAGTAATTGAAGAAGATGCAAAGGCAGATCGGGCAGGAATCATGCAGCTGCTTTTACAGTCGGAGTTTGAACGCAGAGTTCAAAGCGAAGTTCGAAGAAAGCTGAACGAAAAGAAGAGCAAATATGAGACCAGAAGAAAAGCGTTGAATCCTGCAATTTCAAAAATACGTCTTATTTTTAAGACGGAACTGACATATGAAGCGATGTTGGATCAGATCAAAGGAATAGAGTCAGAAGAAAAGAATGGTCTATGTACAGAATTGACAGCGTTGATCGTTCCGGAACAAATAAAAGTTGAGATAACAGAAAAAATGGAGCAGGACTATCATATAAAATTCAACAATTCGTTGAATTACGAAGAGCTTTATCGACATGTATATCGTGCTTACATTACAGAATTAAAGCAATTTGTCAGAACATTGGAAAAGGAGGACGATACAAAATGAATGCAGTGTTGAAAAGAAAAGTATTGTATGTTCAGGCACAGTTTGAGTCTCCGGTCAATGTATCTTCAGGAGAAAATGAAGTGACAGATTCAGATGTACTTAGGGATTGTAATGGAACTCCATTTATTACAGGAAGTTCACTGGCGGGGGCAATGAGAGCTTACATTGAGAAAGAAAAAAGCGAGCCATGCCTGTTGGGATACTCAGATGGAGATGCAGGAAAAATGAGTTCTCTTTTTATTTCAGATCTGACATTTGAAGAAAATCCGGTAATTGGAGTGAGGGATGGAGTATCTCTAAGTGATAAAAAGACAGCTGTAACGCAAAGTAAGTATGACATAGAAATTCTGGAAGCAGGTGTAAAAGCACATTTTTATCTGGAACTTGTGATACGTGAAAATGATGATGAAATGATGATGGATCAGGAACTTGCAACGATTTTTTGCGGAATTAATGCCGGAGAAATCCGTCTTGGAGCAAAAAAGACCAGAGGATTTGGTGAATTTAAGATCGTCAGATTATCAGAAAAAGTGTATAGCAAAGAAAATTATCTGGAATATGCAGATTCATATAATCCAGAAAAATGGGAAAATTGCAACAATGAACTGGAAAGCTGGATTAAGAAAGCGTCATGGAGTCCGAAAGTGATTCATGTGGATGTACCGTTGCGGATGAAAGGCGGAATCAGCATCCGCCGTTATGCTGCGAAAAAAGGAGAGCCGGATTATGTACATTTAACGGATCATGGAGTTCCGGTGATCCCTGGAAGCAGTCTTGCCGGAGCAATGCACCATAGAATTAAAACTATTCTGAATGAACTTGTGCAGGATGGGATAGAGCTTCCAAAAGATATTGGAGATATTATGAACCTTTCATTTGGCTATGTGAAAGATACACAGGCATGTGCTTCCAATATCATTATCAGTGAAGCTGAGATTGAAGGAGCAAAACCGATGACAATGATCCGGACAGGAGTCAGCCGTTTTGAGTCAGGTGTAAAAGACGGAGCATTATATAAAGAAAGAACTTATGTGGATGGAAAAGTAAATTTGCGGTTACAGATCCGAAGAAGTGCGGATCCAGAAGAGGAGAAATGGATTCTTGGAATTCTTTTACTTGCACTGAAAGATCTTCAGAATGGGTATCTGGCTGTAGGAGGACAGACAGCCATCGGACGCGGTGTATTTTCGGAGAATGGGCCATTGCTGATTGATGGAGAAGCAGGAAGAGAAGAGGAAATGATTGCGGAGATTCTGACAAATATGGCAGTGAACAGGGGGATAGAAGGATGAATCTGTTACAGACACCGGAGCAGGGAATGATGTATGCATTATATACAGACAGGGTGGTATATGAGTCATATTCCAAAAATTCCCTGCCTTCAGAAGAAGAAATAAAAAAGGATTTACTGGAATTACACTTATTTGACGCAGTCGGAGAGTATCGTTATATTAAGACAAGAAAAGGCGAGATTGAAGTCTATATAAATGATGAAAATATGGACTATCAGGATACATATGTAGAGCGGATTTATACATTAGGTAAAAATGTAGAAAAAACAGATAAAAATGCTGATAAAGTAGAAGTAGTCAATTATATTTCTTATGATGAAAACGATCTGATGGTCATTAGAAATTATCGGTTGAAGGAGGTGGAGTGATCATGGAGAGATTTGTTAATCCGTACAATTTTATTAAATTTCCAGAAGAAAAAGCACAGGCATATACGGAGGAAGATTGGCACACGGGTATAATTGAATATTCAATTACAACAAAAACTCCGTTATTTATACCAAATTCAAGCTCAGAAAAAGCATTCAAAGCGACGGATAATGCACAGGAACCGGAACATAAATCTTATGATTTCTTTTCCTATACGGAATTAAGTGAAGAAGAGCGTTATGATGGAAAGTATCATGTGCCTGTGATTCCGGGAAGTGAGATGCGAGGCGTTGTAAGAAGTGTATATGAAACGCTGACAGACTCCTGTATGGGGCTTTTGAATGAAGAAGCTTATCCAGTTAAAAGAAGTGCAGAAAAATTCCTTCCGGCATTGATCCAGCGAGTACGAAAAGGACGGGTGACATCTTACGTATTGCTGGAAGCAGAGTCTTTCAGAATAGGAAAAGAAAAAGCAAACCCTAAAGAGGGAGAACCGAATCTTGCACCGGATGGATTTGAAAATTACAGGAATGGTCAGAAAATATATTATAAAGCACCGGAAAGCAAGAATAGCTGGTCACTTCCACCGATTACAGAGTTTAGCGATGAAAAAGGAAAATACCTCAGGGAAGGTTATTTGCTGAAATGGGGAATGGGAGGAACCAAGGTAAGATATCATTTATACAGGGTAAAAAAAGAAAATATGCGGGAAAAGAAAGTTTCCGGAATCATGCTGAATGAAAAAGTGATTGAACAAAAGGTGTACAAACTAATTGAATCCTATCTTTCAGAGCCGGGGCTTTTAGCAGAAAGTGCAGCAGCCTATGAAGAATATCGCAGCAATCTGGAAGCATTTTTGAATGGCGAGGGAGCGGATTATTTCCCAATTAATTATTCCAGTCCCGGAAGTGGAAGATTCTATTTGTCGCCTTCGATATTTACGAAAGAAATCTCTAATAATTCGATTAAAATGCTTGCAGGAAAATTCGTACCGTGTAAAAGTGATTTTTGTCCTGCATGTGAGCTGTTTGGATATATTGGAGAAAACAATGAAGAGGCAAAAGGCTCTCAGATCCGGTTTACAGATTTATATGTAGCAGAAGAAAAAGAAGCAAAGAGTTATTACTTATGTGATTTCATTACACTGGAAACTCTGGGGGGCCCGAAACTTGGAAATGTAGAGTTTTATCTGGAGCGGCCGGAAGGTGCTACATTCTGGAATTATGATTATGCAGTGAAAAATGGAAAGTTAAATTTTGCTAAAGGAACTCTTCGCGGAAGAAAATATTACTGGCACCATCGGAAAGTGGGTCTGCCGCAGGGAATAGCAGCAACCCGTTTGAATAAGACAGTTCGTCCGGTAAAAGAAAATGTAGTGTTTAAAGGAAAATTGTATTTTGAAGGTATTTCTAAAAAACAGATGGAACAACTGATCTGGATTTTGAACAGTGGAACAGAAAAACTGGGATTGAAGCTTGGTGGGGCGAAACCATTAGGTCTGGGAAGCATATCCTGCGAGGTAGAACGTGTAATGGAACGAAAAGTACTGGTGAAAGATGGAAAAGTGGAATATCAGCAGGCACCGGTTCCGGTAGATAGAATTACATATGATGAAGCCGGTCTGAGCAGTACAGTAAAGGCTGAATTTTATAAGATAGCAGGTCTTGAAACGATTCCAGTGGGAGTGAAAATCACCTATCCGAGAGAACTTGCACAAAAGGATAAGCCTATGGAAGAAGGATTCAAGTGGTTTATGAATAATCATAAAACTATTTCGGGAAAAGACATGGCAACAGGCCGGATGGATGTGAAAATTGTAGATGTACTTCCGGCTATTTTAGATGATGATATTTCAATGAGATATAATTAATGGAATAGGTAAAGAGGAAAGATGTATGCAGTTATCTGTAAATATAAGACTTGAAGAACCCCTGTCCTTGCCGCTGAATTATAATCATATTATTCAGTCAGTGATCTATCGGTCATTATCTGTAATGCCCGACTATGCCAGTTTTCTACACGAACAGGGCTATACAAACAGAAAGCGTCAATATAAGATGTTTCACTTTGGTCAATTAACGGGAGACTATGTGGTCAGGGGAAAAAAGATTATTTTTCAGTCATACGTTATGTTGGAGGTAAGAAGCCCGGAACCCTTGCTTATTAATATTCTGGCAGATAATATCTGGAAAAATGGAATTACATTCGGACAGCGGGTCTGCCGGGATGTTGAGTTGGAATTGTATGATTATACGGTAGAAAAAAATGAAATCATTGCAGAAATGAAATCTCCACTGACGGTGTATTCAACAGACCGGGAATTTGGAAGAACCTATTATTTTAATCCAGAAGAAAAAGAATTTTATGAAAGAATTAATGAGAATTTTTACAGAAAATATGAAGCATATTATGGCGTCAGACCGTTTAGCCCGATTCAGATGGAGAAAATAGAAGAGATTCCGGCCAGAAAACTAGTGACGAGATACCAGGGGGTATACATTACCGGCTGGTATGGAACCTATGAGCTTAGAGGAGAACGCAAGTATTTAGATTTTCTGTACCAGGCAGGTCTGGGAAGTAAAAATGCACAGGGCTTTGGAATGTTTGAAGTGATGTAGCAAAAGTGATCATAATTAAAAATTTGATCTAGGGTATTGCAATGGAAAAAGCACTGGAAGGGTGCTTTTTCTGTTGCACAAACCCAGCAAGAAGCATCTGTGTTTACATGAGAAGCAACTTGCCAACAGAAAAGAAGTTAAATACTTTGGTAAAAAAGTCCGTCGACCTCAAACCCTTGCAAATACTGGGCTGGAAGGGCATCAAAAGCAAAAATACAGCCATTTTGACCTTAAAATATCCATCTTGAGAGCAAAAAGTCCGTCGACCTCGGGTAAAAAAATCCGGGGACAAAAAAAGTGGGAAAACATCGAATTTACAAGGGAAATTGGTATTTGTGCAAAAGTGAGGTCGACGGACTTTTTCGATGGAAATCGGTTGATTTTGAGGTGAGATTAGGGTATTATGATGGAGACAGCTGATAAATACTGCTGTCGGACATTACCTATGAGGAATTGATACATTACCTGCAAGCACAATGCCGACAGTCGCGATTGCTGCGACTGTAAATGTCGGACATTACCTATGAGGAATTGATACGTTCGCAGCCACTAACAATCGCACTTCCACATATCTCAGTGTAAACCACTGAGTATGTCGGACATTACCTATGAGGAATTGATACGTTGCTCCCTCTGGAAGACGTCCACCTGTGACCTGAGCCACAAACAGAACGTGTCGGACATTACCTATGAGGAATTGATACATATTATAGATAAAAATAAAGAAAGTATGAAAGTCGGACATTACCTATGAGGAATTGATACTTTAGAATATAATGTGTTTATGTCTTCATTATTTCTAATGACTCCTTGTGTCGGACATTACCTATGAGGAATTGATACTATAAAGCTCTCCACGGCAAACATATTTGCCGTAGATACCTACGGTCGGACATTACCTATGAGGAATTGATACGATTTTACTCTGACAACTCAACTCTCAGAAAGGTTAATGAGTCGGACATTACCTATGAGGAATTGATACTGGCTGTCCAGAGTAGCATGAGGGATCTAACGATTCCTCATAATGTCGGACATTACCTATGAGGAATTGATACGCTCAAATTTTGAGGAAGCTGGCAGATTTTACTCTGCCAGTCGGACATTACCTATGAGGAATTGATACCTTTCTGTCTTTTAATGATAAAGTCAATCTTGGTGCTGAACGTCGGACATTACCTATGAGGAATTGATACGTTCCATAGGTATTCGTTACATTTAAACTCATATTCTTTCTCCTTCGTCGGACATTACCTATGAGGAATTGATACTTTTTCAAATCCTAAATCTTCTTCTGGAAATGGTTTTTTTTCGTCGGACATTACCTATGAGGAATTGACACGTGTACGGTATTAGAACTTTCCAATTTGTTTTATCGTCGGGCATTACCTTCCCTACAAGGATTCCTTGTGCCAATACATAAGGCAAAGACATTATTTTTATTTGAAATCAATGAATGCACCGACCTGTTGATCGTAACTACTAACTTTCAACTTTATGACATGGAGAGACAGATATGAGTTTGTGTATTGAGGAAATACTGTCAGACAGTAATCTTGCCGCAGCTAAGGCATCATTTAAGGGAAAAAATGACAGTAGTGGGATGGATGGTGTACGAGTATCTGAATTGGGCGAATACTGGAATGTCAATGGTGATAAGATTAGAAAGACGATTTTGGAAGGCAAATACAGTCCGGGGCTGATTCGGCAGCAGGAAATTGTGAACCAAAAGGGAAAGAGACGTACGATCTCGCTGATGAATACAGTTGATCGTTTTATTTTTCGTGCAGTTTATCAGCAGATGGCAAAGCTGTGGGAAGGAGATTTCTCAGCTCATTCTTATGCATACCAGGATAATAAAGGAACGCAGAAAGCCGTTGAGCAGGCAGTCGCATATATGGAAGCAGGAAATATCTGGAGTGCGGAGCTGGATATTAAAAATTTCTTTGACAATATCAACCATGGTGTTCTGATGAAGCGGATTCGCAGAAAGATTGAGGATGCGAGAGTGCTGGGATTGATTCAGGCATATCTTAGTTGTACGGTGATGGATGATCATATTTGCAGTCAGAAGACGAAAGGGGTTCTCCAGGGTGGCCCGTTGAGTCCGTTGCTGAGTAATATTTACCTGGATGATCTTGACAAATATATGGAAGAAAAGGGATATCATTTTTGCAGGTTTGGTGATGATATTAATGTGTACTGTGCAGAGCAGGAACAGGCATTTGAACAGCTTCAGGATGTGAGAAAGCATTTGGCAGAAAGAGAACAGCTGGCAGTCAATAAAAGTAAGACCGGGGTTTTTAAGGGAGTCAACCGCAAGTATCTTGGGTATAAGTTTGAAGAGAAAAAGGGAAAGATCCTGGCGAGAAAAGAGCAGAAGGCTTATAGAACAGTTTACCGTGACTGGTATACGACCGGGATTAAAAAGATTGATCAAAATTATCATCTCATCAATGAAGGAGTCCTTACGAAAAGGGATTGTACGCTTCTTTTTGAAGGACCGGAAGGTAAGAAATATATTCCCATCGAAACGACAGATTCTTTATACATTTATTCAAATGTAATATTTTCAGGCAATTTTTTTGAATTTGTAAATGACAGGGCTTTAAATGTAAGCCTGATCAATAAATATGGTGAAAAGATCGGAAGTTTTGTATCTCAGAACAGCCGACGGAATATTAAGACGGAGCTTAAACAGCTGAAATTGTATGAAGATGTGGCGGCAAGACTTGATCTGGCAAGGAAACTGGAAATTGCCGGAATATCGAATTTGCGGGCAAATTTGCGTTATTATCATAGACGTAAGGGGAGAACTGCATTGAAGGAAGCCATTGAGTATTTGTCTGGTCTGATTCAGAAGATGAATGAAGCAAAAGATGTCAACCAGCTTATGACGATTGAAGCACAGGCAAGGCAGCATTATTACCGGTGTTTTAACTGGATTTTGGAGGATGAGGATTTTGTTTTTGAGAAACGGACACGAAGACCACCGGAAGATCCTCTGAATGCGATGATCAGTTTTGGAAATACGTTGCTTTATCAGAAAATTGCCAATGAGATCAATCGAACCTCGCTTGATATCCGGATCGGGATCGTTCATGCCGCTGGAAGTCGCCCGGAAAGTCTGAATCTGGATCTTGCGGATCTTTTTAAGCCAATTATTGTAGACCGCACGATTTTTACGTTAATTAACCGGAATATGTTGGATGGGGAAGATTTTGTAGAAGTGGAAAAGAACGGGATTTATTTGAGTGGAAAAGGAAAGAAGCAGTTTATTCAGGAATTTGAACGGAAACTTTATCAGAAGATACAGATTGACGGATGTGACCGGACGTATGATTTTGTTATTAAAAGTGAGATTCAGAAGTTAAAAAAATTTATCGAAACCGGAGAAAAATATAAACCATATAAATATGTATGAAAGGCGAAGATGTTTGTTATTTTGGTATATGATGTAAAGACTAAGCGTAACAATAAAATACTTAAGATATGCAGAAAGTATCTGCGTCATGTGCAAAAATCGGTATTTGAAGGGAATCTGACAGAAGCTAAGTTGAAAAGATTAAAAAATGAACTGAAAAAAATCAGCAATGAAAAAGAAGATAGCATTATCATTTACCGGTTTGAAACTTTAAAATATTCCAGCAAAGAAGTGCTGGGGACGTATGAAGAAGACAGCAATTTTTTATGAGGAGATTGACATTAGATTTGTTTTGTAAAAATCTGTAGCAGAAGTGACTCTATTAGAAATTCCAATCTTTTCCACGCCTGTTAATGGTAAAAATTATCAATAACTGTTATAATGAAACAAAATAGCATTCATTTATGAGTTGCAAAGAGGGAACTTCAAGAAAGAAGCAAAAGAAGAGAAGTGGAAAAGAGAGAGTGGATATGACATTAAAGGAACTTGGAATCGGACAGAGTGCGATGATCTGCAAGGTTGGTGGAGAAGGTGCATTAAGGCAGCATTTTCTGGATATGGGAATGATACCGGGAGCGGAGATAACTGTTGTGAAGTTTGCACCTATGGGAGATCCGATGGAATTGCAGATTCATGGCTATGAGCTGACACTCCGACTTGCAGAGGCAGATCAGGTTGAGGTGGAGCCGATCAGAAAGAGGAGCAGAAGTCATGAAGGACAACAGAATATTAAAGCTTCAGAGCATCCTGGCTTAGGTGAAGAAGGAAAATATCATTCCAAAGAAGATGAGAACCCATTGCCAAAGGAGACAAGACTGACCTATGCGTTAGTGGGAAACCAGAACTGCGGAAAGACAACATTATTCAACCAGCTGACCGGGGCGAACCAGCATGTTGGAAATTTCCCGGGGGTAACAGTGGATAGAAAGGATGGTTCTATTAAGGGTTATCCGAATACGCAGGTAACGGATTTGCCCGGAATTTATTCGATGTCACCTTACAGTAGTGAAGAAATCGTTTCACGAAATTTTGTGTTGAACGAAAAGCCGAAGGCGATTATTAATATTGTTGATGCGACGAACATTGAGCGGAATCTTTATCTGACAATGCAGCTTTTGGAAATGGATATTCCAATGGTTGTTGCATTAAATATGATGGATGAAGTACTTGGAAACCAGGGATCGATTGATGTTAATCAGATGGAGGCGATGCTGGGAGTTCCGGTGATTCCTATTTCAGCGGCAAAAAATGAGGGCGTTGGAGAACTGGTAAAGCATGCGGTTCATATTGCCAGATATCAGGAGCATCCATTGCGTCAGGATTTTTGTGATATGAATGATCATAACGGAGCAGTGCATCGTTGTATTCATGCGGTGAGTCATCTGATCGAAGATCATGCAGAAAAATCAGGTTTACCGGTTCGGTTTGCAGCAACAAAAGCGATTGAAGGAGATCCGTTGATCTTAAAGCAGTTGCAGTTGGAGCAGAATGAACTGGAAATGTTGGAGCATATTGTAGTTCAAATGGAAAAGGAGCGAGGGCTGGATCGCAGTGCGGCAATCGCTGATATGAGATTTGATTTTATTGAACGGTTATGTGAGCAGACGGTTGTGAAGCCAAAAGAAAGTAAGGAGCGTGTTCGGAGTGAGAAAATCGATCGCATTCTGACTGGAAAATATACGGCGATTCCATGTTTTATCGGGATTATGGTACTTGTATTTTATCTGACATTTAACGTGATCGGAGCATGGATGCAGAGTGTACTGGAATATGGAATCGATCAGTTGTCAGCAGTTGTGGATACAGCATTGCTGAACCTGAATGTAAATCCGGCGATCCACAGTCTGGTCATTGACGGAATATTTACGGGTGTGGGGAGCGTACTGAGCTTTCTGCCGATTATTGTAACGTTGTTTTTCTTCCTTTCACTGATGGAAGACAGCGGTTATATTGCCCGGGTTGCCTTTGTTATGGATAAATTGCTTCGTAAGATCGGACTTTCAGGAAGAAGTATCGTTCCGATGCTGATTGGATTTGGCTGTACGGTTCCGGCAGTTATGGCAACAAGAACCCTGACCAGTGAAAGAGACAGAAAAATGACGATTCTTTTGACTCCATTTATGAGCTGTACGGCTAAGTTGCCGATTTATTCTTTCTTTGTCAGTGCTTTTTTCCCGAAAAAGGGTGGTCTGATCATGTCAGGCTTATATGTATTGGGGATCCTGACAGGGATTTTGATCGCTTTCTTGTATAAAGGGACTCTTTTTAAAGGGGAACCGGTTCCTTTTGTAATGGAACTGCCGAATTATCGGATGCCGGGAGCAAAGAACGTAGCACAGCTTTTATGGGAAAAGGCAAAAGACTTCCTTCAGAAGGCATTTTCTGTCATTTTAATAGCAACGATCGTGGTATGGTTTTTGCAGAGTTTTGACCTGCATTTAAATATGGTCGAGGATTCGGCAAAAAGTATTTTAGCAGCAGTATCAGGATTTTTAGTACCGGTTTTCCAGCCATTGGGGTTGGGAGACTGGCGGATCTGTACCTCTTTGATCAGCGGTTTTATGGCAAAAGAAAGCGTGGTGTCTACGTTGGAAGTTTTGTTCGGTGGGGGAATTGCTTCTGCATTATCACCTCTTGCAGCAGCCTCTTTGCTGGTATTCAGCTTATTATATACACCGTGTGTGGCTGCGATTGCTTCTGTAAAAAGAGAACTGGGCGGAAAGTGGGCAGTCGGATTAGTAGTCTGGCAATGTTTTATTGCATGGGTCGCGGCATTTCTCGTACAGGGAATTGGCATGATGTTTGGAATAGTATAGAGGTAAAATAAAAAGACATCGGTTTTGAATCTGATAGAGAAAATGTGTAATATTATTCACATTTTCTCTTTTTTTGATAAACAAGAAGAATTGGTTGAGTTAAGAAAAGAAAAATGATAAGATTTAAGTACTGGTTTGGGGAAATTAGTATGTAATGATAGCGAAAAAGTAAAAAAAGGAGAAGTTTATGAAAAAAAAGAGCTTGAAAATGGTAGCAAGTGCAGCTCTTGCACTGACTATGCTGGTTCAGGTGGGCGTGCCGGTATATGCGGAAAGCATTGAAACTACGGCAGAAACATCATGGAAAAGCGATGTAAAAGATCATTGGAATTTTGATTCAAATATAAGTGATCAGGGAAATCGCAGTACAGGAGTGTTACATGATATTACAATAGAAGAAACGGGAAATTCTGTTTTTGGAAAAGCATTGAAGTTTGGAACAGGTACAGATAAATATATGAGCTTAGAAAATTATATCAATACGGGTACCGGACAAACTTCTTTTTCTATGTGGTATAAATATGATACAAGTATCACAGAGACTAATACAAATGCGTCAGCGGTTCTTTTACAACATGAAGATAAAGGAAATCGTTCAGGAAGAACTCTTCTTTCATTAAAATCAGATGGGAAGTATGATACATTTATTAATGGAGAGCGTGCAGCAGCAACAGAAAAAGCTGTACAGAAGGGGGACTGGCAGCATATTACAGTAGTGTTTGATCAAGAAGCTAAAACCGTAAAATATTATATTAACGGGGAATTAGATGGTACTGCAAAAACGATTGGGAATAGTGCAACAGATGAAGTGTTAACCCTAAGAGTAGGTTCTCATAAAAGTGCAGGTTCTACAGATCCTCATCCTATGCGTGGATTTATTGATGAACTATATGTATATGACAGAGCTTTGAGTGACAATGAGGCAAAGAGCCTTTATGAAGAAAAAGCAACAGAGTTATATAAAGTAGATTTAAATGTACTTATTACAGAGGCCGAAAAGTTACTTAGCAGTGGAAGTTTGCCGGAGGAGAATGAACTTCATGTAAAACTACAGGAGGCGATTTCTGCGGCAAAAGAGGCGACATCCGCAGGAATTCCAGTGATGGAGACGTTAAAATCTGCAAAAGATACTCTAACAAAGGCAATGGAAAACTATAAGGCAAATCAGCCGATTGATTTGAAAATCAATACAGAAGAAGTAACACAGCATATCGACTCAAAATCTATTTTTGGAATCAATCATCGTTATGCGTTTAATGGATATGGCACCTTTGATTCTAAAAATATGAAGATGAAAGATGAATTTGTAGAATTGTATAAGGATGCAGGATTTGGCTCCATTCGTTATCCGGGTGGTACCATCTCTAATCTGTTCAATTGGAAGACGACTTTAGGACCGAAAGAACAGAGAAAGAAACAGATTCATGGCTTTTATAATAATCAGGGACAGGGGGGAATTGCTCCCAATTTTGGTATTGGAGAGATTGCAACCTTTGCAGACGAAGTAGATTCTGAGATTGTTTATGTATATAGTTTAGGACGGGGAAATGCACAAGATGCAGCAGATCTTGTAGAGTACTTAAATGCAAAGGTTGGTACAAACCCAAATGGCGGAATTGATTGGGCACAGGTACGTGCAGATAATGGTCATACAGAGCCATATAATGTAAGATATTTTGAAATTGGAAATGAGATGAACCTTGGCGGAGAGGATGGAACAGCATCTCAAGAATATTGGACAAAATATGCTCAGAATAAAGGTGTAGAGGATGCATACATAGAAGGTGGAACAATACAGATTACAGATCGATATACTGTGAAAGAAGAAGACTGGAATAAAACAGCATCACAGAGTGATGGTTCACCTAATCAAGTAAGATATTTGCGATATGCAAATATAAATCCGGGAGGAGAATACAAAGACGGAAAAATTATAGATGATTCAAAGTTTAGAGCTATGGAAAAAGGTGTACAGGTAAAAGTCGGAACAGATGGACATCTTACTCCTTGGACTGTGGTAGAAGATTTGAGTCAATCAGGACCAAACGATACACATTGTGAAGTAGATTATAGTACAGGTGCCATCAAGTTTGGTGATGGCAAGAATGGTAAAATCCCTACAGCCGGAAATAATATTTATGCTACATATTCTGTGAAACGGGATGGATTTATTACTGTTTCGAAAGCAATTAAAGATACAACAGCTAAAATCAATAAAATAGAAGGCACAAAACATACAGCAAATGTTTATACGAGTTATGAAACGGTCGGCTTTATCAACAAGATGGAGGCGAAAAATGCGGAACAGTGGTATGACGGAATGACAATTCATCCATATTCAGACCATGTTGATGGGGGAAATGATTCAAATGCATTTTATGATAATGCAATGAAGCGTGCGGAAGTCAGTGGAATCGGCAAGGTCAAAAATAAGATGGCATTGTTAGAGCCAAAAGGAAAAGTTCCGGTTATCAGTGAGTTTGGAATTTATAATAATACAGAGGCACAGCTGCGGTCGCAGACGCATGCGATTTATATTGCAAAAGTATTAATGGAATATGTTCGCCTGGGAAGTCCTTATATTCAAAAACATTGTCTCTCGGATTGGTATAGCGATGGCAAAGATTCTTTAGGACCAACACAGCAGGCGGTTATCCAGGTGGTTAAGGGTGCGGATGCAAATACAACAACTGGAGAAGGTACGTTTACATTCTTTTCAACACCATCAGCGTATGTATTTAAAATGTTGAACTCTGGATTTGGGGATAATATCGTAAAAACGGAATTTAGTGAAGTTCCTACCATGGCAAACGGAGCAGAAACATTATCAGCTCTTGCAAGTAAAGATGCAGAAGGAAATTTGTATATTGCGCTTGTTAATGCAGACAGAGAAAGAGATCGTAATATTGCATTACAGATAGAAGGAACTGATGTTGCAGGGAATAAGATGACAATCCAAAAGCTGGAAACAGATTCTATTACAGCTGCAAATACACCGGATGAGCCTACAGCTGTGCAGGTTACAGAAGATGCAGAAGTTGAATTGGAAGGGAATCCAATCATCAATCTGAAGAAACATTCTTTTGTGATTGTAAGAATTGCAAAGGCAGTAGAACCTGAAGCAGATAAATCAGAATTGCAGGCAGCAGTAGATGCAGTGGCTGGTTTAAATGAAGCGTATTATGAAAACTTTGATGTGATTGCAGATGAATTAGCGGCTGCAAATGAAGTTTTAGCAGATGGAAAAGCAACTCAAGAGCAAGTTAATGAAGCTTTGACTAATTTGGAAGCTGCAAAAGCTGAATTGATTATGAAAGATGCAGAGTATGGAAAGGTAGATGCAGCCATTGCCGAAGCAGAGAAACTAAATAAAAAAGACTATAAGGATTTCAGTAAGGTAGAAGAAGCAATTGCCGCAGTTGTACGTGGTAAGAAGATTGATGAGCAGACAGAAGTTGATGCTATGGCTCAGAGAATTGAAGATGCTATTGCTGCATTGGAAAAAGCAGACGTGCCTGGAAAACCGGAGAAACCGGAAAAACCTGGAAAGCCAGAGAAACCTGGAAACCTAGAGAAACCTGGAACCCCAGAGAAAGCGAATGGAAATAAGGTTCCGGTAACAGGTGATGAAACAACACCGATTCTTTGGATGACATTGGTTGTAATGGCTGGAACAATAATTCGAGTTGGCAAAAAAAGATTGAATATTATAAGAAAAAACAGATAATTTAATAAAAAGATGCCAGGATCCTAAGGTCTTTCACCCACCTATGAGCAAGCTCATGTGGGCTTAGACCTTTTGACCCTGGCATCATGTAGATAAGGATTTTAGAAAAAAATTTAAAAAAATTGGCACTCAACACTTTACAGTGCTAACAATACGTGCTATATAATAACTAGAACAAAGGAAGACAAAGAAATAAAGAGCAGAGAATAAGAAAAAGTCATCCGGGTTTGTTCTGGCAACAACTGCGAAAGCAGCTTATATAAACTGTGGGATTTCCCGCAGGGGCAACAAAGTTAGCATTGAAAGGAGAAATGACTTATGATGATGCCTAGTATTTTTGGAGAAAACTTATTTGATGATGATTGGATGAACTTCCCATTTGAGCAGGATTTCTGGGGAAAGAAAAATCCGTTATATGGTAAGCACGCTAAGAACATGATGAAGACAGATATCCGTGAACATGATGAGGGATATGAAGTAGATATTGATCTTCCGGGATTTAAGAAAGATGAGATCAGCATTGAACTTGAGAACGGTTACCTGACCGTATCTGCAGCTAAGGGTCTTGATAAAGACGAGGAAGATAAGAAAGGTAAATACATCCGTAAGGAGCGTTATGCCGGAGCAATGCAGAGAAGCTTCTATGTCGGTGAGAATCTGACAGACGAAGATATCAAAGCAAAATATGAGAACGGTATCCTGAAATTGTCTGTTCCGAAGAAACCTGCAAAAGCAGTAGAGGCAAAGAAGACAATCGCAATTGAGGGTTGATCGGATTGCTGACTCTGTAGAATGGAGCGGAGTATAAGTTAAGATGATGTCGGGGTCAAAAGCCCCCGACTATGATACCTACGGATTGTTACGCACTACGTGCTCCCACAATCCTACCCAACATTCGCATATCGTGGTGCTTACGCCCCACTTTTATGCTCATATTGGGGCGGGTCGCAAGGTCATTCTACCACTAGTGTGCGAGCACACGTGGTGTCAGACCTTTTAACCCTGGTATCTTAAGATAACAAAAGTATAATATAAGAAAGAGTCCGGTGTGGTGTGATGCAAGTTGAGGTCATATCACATCAGGCTCTTTCTTTTTTTGAAGAAAAAAGGTATACTTTTCAGGAACGCAGAAATTGGAGCAGCGGTTGCAATGGAAAATGGAGACGAAGAAGTAAAAAGGCTGCAAAGTATATAACAAAGTCCAATATAGAATCTGGTGTGGCATATACAATTCGGGAACTGTTGAAAAGGCAGGGAGGAAAAGCAGATGGGGAGAACATACGCAATCTCTGATGTGCATGGAATGGGTCATCTTCTGGATCAGATGCTGGAAAAGATTGCATTTTCAGAGGCAGACAGACTTTATGTTTTAGGAGATCTGATTGACCGGGGACCTGACCCGGCAGGTGTGCTGGATCTGGCAATGGAACGGAAAAATATCATTGCATTAAAAGGAAATCATGAGGACGCATTTGTGGATTGGTATGATACAGTACCGGATAAGATTCACAACCGGTACTATTATAATACTTATGATTTTCTGATGGACAGTCGCAGAACCAGGGAAAGACTGCCGGAATATGTGGAATTTATGAGGAAAATGCCTTTATATAAAAAGCTGAGGATTGATGGGGAATGTTGGCTTCTTGCCCATGCCTGTACAGAAGAGGTGCTTTCATTTTGGAAAAGAAAAGAACGAATGCTTTGGAGTACTGAAATGATTGATCGGGGGAAAGGGATTCCCGGATATCATTCGGTGGTCGGTCATGTACCGGCTTTTACGATTCGTGGAAATACGAATCGACCGGCAAAGATCTGGCACAGTGAGGATGGATGGCTGACGGATATAGATTGTGGAGCGGCATTTCCTGCATTTGGAGGACGACTGGGATGTCTCTGCCTGGAAACGGGGGAAGAATATTACGTTGCGGATGCAGAGATTTTAACAACATAAAAAAGAAATTCGTGGTATACTGGTTTTACTGCATAAAAGAAAAGAGGTCAAAAAATGGATGTCAGAGAGATGAGAAATGAGGCACTTGGCAAAAGAGTTGTCAAGGCACTTGAATCCAGAAATATGGAAGCATATTATGTGAAGACGAAAGAAGAAGCAGTGAAGAAAGCACTGGAACTGATTCCAAAGGGAAGTACGATCAATATGGGCGGTTCAGCTTCGGTGAGAGAGTGCGGTCTGATCGATGCAGTCTGTTCCGATGATTATGTATTTTATGACAGAGATAAAGCTGCTACAGTGGAAGAACGCCATGAGATCGCATTAAAGGCATTTACATCGGACTGGTTTCTTGGAAGTGTGAATGCGATGAGTGAAGATGGTGTATTTATTAATATTGATGGAAATGCAAACCGTATTGCAGCTTATGCATTCGGCCCGAAGAATGTACTTCTGATCGTCGGAATGAACAAGGTAGTAAAGACACAGGAAGATGCCATGAGCCGTGCAAGAAATGAGGCAGGGCCGATCAATGCACAGAGATTTGGCATTAATACTCCGTGTGTAAAGAATGGAAGCTGCTTTAACTGTAAGAGTGATGACTGTATCTGTGCAGAGATTCTGGTGACAAGATTCAGCAGGATCAAGAACCGGTTTAAGATCATTCTCGTGGATGAGCCACTTGGTTTTTAATGGCAAAGGATGCAAGAGAAGCTGCCTGTGGCAGGCCTTTTGCATACAGAGCTATTTAATGCAGAATGATCTGAATCAGAGGAACGAAGAAGACAGCAGATTCCCTGAGGGGAAAGTGTGAAGGAGAGAGGCATGGAAAAAGATTTGAATCACCAGGGAAGACAGGGCGAAGACCGCGGAGACGGAATCCGCCGCCGTCCGAAAGAAGAACGGCAGCAGACAGCACGCCGCC
>OBKR01000616.1_pt1 | contig 37869 bp, 26 predicted proteins | sample 1518991 | NCBI WGS metagenome assembly OBKR01 (sample SAMEA2452117, study PRJEB22498) | human gut metagenome | biome: human feces; feature: human gut; material: feces | place: Australia | collected 2012
ACCGGGACAGTCTGCCGATTGACTCATAATGACGGAATTAAACGACAGTCCCTAACTTATAGGCCGCATACATTTGCCATACACAATAACAAAATAACACTCTATTTTAAAACCTATGAAAAACATGAAAAGAACCTCGTCTTATCATGGAGACAGAACATTCCTGACAAAGTTTTTCATGCTTTGTTTCTTTTTAGGAATTACCATGTTTACTTATGCCCAACAAAAAATTACGGGTAATGTGTCTGACGCAACAGGTGAACCAATTATCGGTGCTAGCGTCATTGTAAAAGGAACCACCAACGGAACAATCACCGATTTTGATGGAAACTTCACTTTAAATGCTCCTGCAAAGTCTGTTTTGGAAGTATCCTATGTAGGATATCAAACCCAGACGGTTACTGTCGGAGATGGCCCTCTTAAAATTATATTGCAGGAAGATACCGAACAACTCGATGAAGTTGTTGTTGTAGGTTACGGTTCTGTCCGTAAACGCGACTTAACCGGTTCCATCAGTACGGTAGGTGCTGACAAGCTGAAAGAACGTTCTTTCGGTAATGCGCTGCAATCTATGGCCGGACAAGTTTCAGGTATACAAATCACCCAGACTCAAGGAGCACCGGGTATGGCCCCGACAATCAAAGTACGTGGTGCAACGTCTATCAATGCCGGTACTACCCCATTGTATGTTATTGATGGAGTTCCTTTGGAAGATGATACAGATTCTGGTGACGGAACTAATGGAGGTAGTCTTCAATACTCTAACCACAACCCGTTGAACAACATCAACCCGAATGATATTGAATCTATCGAAGTATTAAAAGACGCTGCTTCTGCTGCAATCTATGGTTCACGTGGTGCTAATGGTGTTGTTTTGATTACCACCAAACAAGGAAAAGCTGGTAAAACAAGAGTAAATATCTCTTATGAAATGGGTATTTCACGCGTTAACCGTCGCATCAAGCTGATGGATGCAAGCCAATGGATTGAATATGAAACAGCAGCTCGTGAAAACCAATGGGCTACCGACCTCGCAAAGAATCCGAATGCAACTCCAAGCTATACCAGCCATATCGTTCCAACAGAGTTCTCTGATCCTGAATGGCTGGCTCGTATCGGTAACGGTACCGACTGGCAAGATGTACTTTATCGCACCGGTGTCAGCCACAATGTACAAGCATCCGTATCAGGAGGTAGTGAAAAGACACAGTTCCTGGTTTCTCTAGGATATCTTAATCAGGAAGGAGTTGTAATCACCAATGACTATGACCGTATTTCATTACGCTCAAACATCAATCATAAGGTAAGTGACCGCTTGAATGTTGCGGTTAAAATGAATCTTACCCGTTCAAATGATTCTCCTCAGGGATTGGCAGGAAAATCAGACGTTGTCAGCCTTGCTTGTCAGAGCGACCCTATCTTCCCGCTGTATGTAGAAACCGGTTCTCTCGGATTCAAAGACCCTGAATCTATCTGGAATACATTTGTTAAGTATGGTTTCCAGCTATGGCACCCTTACTCACTGACATACGAAAGTTCAAAGAAACTGAAAACCGACAATATTCTGGCTTCTGTTTCTGCCGACTATAAAATTATTGACGGTCTGACATTCAAGACACAAGCCGGTATCAATACTTCTGATTCACATTATGAATATTATTGGAACGAAGGACAGAATTGGGGATATTCCGGATGGGTTTCAGCTACCGGAACTTATGCCACCCGCCGTGTAGACAACTGGGTATGGGAGAACACATTGAATTATAACAAGACTTTCAATGAAGACCATAATGTTACAGGTTTGCTTGGATATACCATGCAAAACCAAAAGACTACTTATGCAACTATGACCGGAACTGGATATCCTAACGATATGGTACATACCATCAATGCCAGTACTTCACAAACCGCATCAAGTACTCAGTCTGAATGGGCTTTGATTTCTTATCTGGCACGTGCCACTTATTCATATAAAGGAAAATACCTGGCCAGCACATCAATACGTGCTGATGGTTGCTCACGCTTCGGAGCAAACAACCGTTGGGGTTACTTCCCTTCAGTTTCTGCTGCATGGCGTATTTCAGAAGAAAATTTCTTGAGAAACACTCAATGGCTGGACAACCTGAAACTGCGTTTAAGCTATGGTGTTACCGGTAATAACCAGATTGATGATTATGCTGCCATCGGTTTGCTTTCTACTTCTCAATATGCAATCGACGGTCAACTGACCAACGGACTTTACACCAGCACTCTTCCGTCAAAAGACTTGAAATGGGAAAAGACCGGACAATATGACTTAGGTATTGATGCCAGCTTCTTCGGCAATCGTCTGAACATGGTATTAGACTTTTATTATTCTAAGACTACTGACATGTTGCTCATGGTTCCGGTACCTGTTTTAACCGGTTTCACTGAATCACAAACCAACGTAGGTTCTGTAAGCAATAAGGGTGTTGAATTCACTCTTAACACTGTAAACTTCAGAAACAACAATTTTACATGGACTACTGATTTCAACATCTCAGCCAACCGCAACAAGGTGTTGCATCTTGGCAATAACGATGCGCCGATTGATATCACTACAAACTCTGCCATTTCACGCACAGAGGTCGGACAACCGGTAGGTAACTATTTCGGCTACAAAGTAACCGGTGTTTACAGCACTGCCGATATCAATGACCCCAATGTTCCGAAATACGATGGAGCCGAACCGGGAGACCCAAAGGTAGCCGATACAGACAATAGCGGATACATTGATGCTGAAGACCGTACCATCTTAGGTAATTATCAACCGGACTTTACATGGGGACTGACCAACAATTTCTCATACAAAGGCATTGAACTGTCATTTATGCTTACCGGAACTCAAGGTAATGAAATCATGAACCAGAACGCACGCTTCTTGGGATTCTACAATGGTGCACGTAACCTTTATGCTTCTAGAAGCAACTTCTGGAAGAGTGATGCTGAACCGGGCGACGGTATGACTCCGAAACCACGTACTACTCCCAACACCATTGAATCAAATTCATCATCAATGTGGGTAGAAGACGGTTCTTTCGTACGTATCAAGAACATTCGTCTGGGTTACAACTTCCCGTCATCCATTACAAAAGCACTGCGCATGGAATCAATGAAACTCTACGTAAATATGGAAAACATTTACGTATTCTCCGATTACTCAAACTATGATCCGGAAGGTTCTACATTCCAGACAGGTTACCGTGTAGGTTACGACTACGGAGCTTATCCTAATCCGTTTACTTGCACTTTCGGTATTAACATTGGCTTCTAAACTATTAATTCAGACTATTAAAAATGACAATTATGAGAAAATTAAAATATCTGCTAATATCCGCATTAATATTCGGTACTACAGGATGCAGTGACTTCCTTGAACTGAACCCCATCTCAAACGCCAATGAGAACGGATTCTATAAAACAGCCGAAGATATGGAAACCGCATTGGTTTCTGCCTATGCTACACTTTACGATATCTGGGGCCCGGAAGGACTTCCTTCATTCTACGGAGAACTGATGTCTGACAATGTATACAGTGACAATACTGCCGGTGTTGTTGCCGACTATGAAGCCTTCGACACCCACAGTGGAATGACCACATCAAATACACTTGTAGAAGGATATTGGGAAACTTACTATAAATCACTGTTCATCATCAACCAGCTGATTGAAAAAGGAACCCCGCTGGGTGCTGAAGTAGAACAATATATAGCCGAAGCCAAATTTCTTCGTGCCCTGTATTACTTCGATATGGTACGTGCATGGGGTGATGTGCCATTGATAACCAAACCAGTCTCTGTAAGCGAAGCTTACGGTATAGGCCGTACTCCAAAAGCCGAGGTTTATGCAAGCATCATAAAAGACCTTGAAGACGCAGCTAATGCTCTGCCAGACAAACAGCATGAACGTTTTGCCGGTGCAGCTACCAGTGATGCTGCCAACACACTGTTGGGTAAGGTATATCTGACCATGGGTGACAAACAAAATGCCATTACTTATTTAAATAAAGTATATAACAAGTTCACCCTTGAAACAAATTATGCAGACCTGTGGGACTTGAATAACAAGAACTGTGAAGAATCTATTTTTGAAATCCAGTACGCTACCACTACATCCAGTTCACAACCTTACAGCAAGTACTGGTCTATGTTTACTCCTCTTGACAACCGTGTTGTTACTGCATGGGGCGGTGGAATGAACCAGGTATCGGACGACTTATGGAACGCATATGAAGAAAACGACCCGCGCCGTGATGCCTCCATTGCCGACGGATATTACACAACAAACAATGACTTTGTACCAACCCGTTACTGCATCAAATGGAGAGATACAGAAGCTCCAGTTGACAAACTTCGGGAACTGGCACGCAATAACTTCATAGTTCTCCGTTATGCCGACGTATTGCTGATGCTTTCCGAAGCTACCGGAGATGCAAAATATCTGAACGAAGTGCGCAGACGTGTAGGTATGCCCGAATATGGCGAACCCGGATATCCGGCTCAATACAATACCGTAGCTGCTGCCGTGGAACATGAATGTCAGGTAGAGTTCGCCATGGAATTCCACCGTTGGTTCGACCTGCAACGATTCGGAACAGCCGCAACCGTTATCAAGAACTGTGCAAAGAATGTTTCGAACCCGATTTACCTATTGCCTATTCCGCAGAAAGTAATTGATCAGAACCCAAGTGTGATGACACAGAACGAAGAGTATAAATAACAGATACGATATACGTTCTTAAACATAAAAAAGTGAGACGCCTCAAACATACAAGGCGTCTCACTTTTTTTATTGTCCAATATCATGCTAAAAAGGAAAAAGCAACGGGAGCACAAGTACCATTACCACTCCCATAATAACCTGCAGCGGAAGGCCTACCTTAATAAAATCGGCAAACGAATACTGCCCGGCAGGCATTACCAAGGCATTAGGCGGTGTTGAGAAGGGAGAAGCGAAACACATGCTCGCAGCCACGGTCACGGCAAAAAGAAAAGGAACCGGACTGACTCCCGCATGTACCGCACTTTGCAGGGCGATAGGAGCCATCAGTACGGCTGTCACCGTATTACTGATAAACATCGTCATCAGTGAAGTCGTGAAATAAATACCAGCCAGTAACACGATAGGGCCATACCCTCCGATATAAATTACCAGCGAATCGGACAAATATTGCGATACTCCCGTCTTCTCAAGTGCCAACGACATGGGGAGCATGGCACCGAAAAGCACAATGGTTTCCCAATTGATGGTTTTGTAGGCAGCCTCCACACTACGCAGACAACCGGTGACCACCATTAGCACAGCTGCAATCATCACGGCTGTAACCGGTGCCACAGGAATAAAGTCGAAAACCATCATGGCCACCATCAGTATCATGATGGCTGCCGCCACAGGCGCCTTATAATCAAGCGTCACCCTGGCAGCCTCGGCCAAGGGTTGACCCAATACTACCCAGTCATCTTCCTCTTTCGACAGGCGGGCAATGTCTTCCCAACGTCCCTGCACCAGCAGAACATCACCACTGTGCATCTTCTCACTGCCCAAATGACGCCGGATATACTCTTTCTTCCTTCGGATGGCAAGCACATTCACACCGAACGAACGACGGAAATCGACATCCTTTACCGTACGGTTAATCATGCGCGAAGAAGGCATAAGCACAATTTCGGCTATGCCGATATCATAGAACGCAAGCCCTTCTTCGCCCTGAGAAACGTCGGCATTGTCAAGAACAGTCAGCCGGAACGATGAAGCCATTTCAACCACATGCTCACGGTCGCCCGAGATGTAAAGAATATCGCCCTCCTCGAGCACCGTATCGGGAGCAGAATGTTGTGTCACTGAATGCAGAAGCCGTCCTTGCGGATTCTTTTCACGACGCACCTCAAGGATATTTATACCATAAACACGGCGTACATCAAGCGAAGCTATCGTGCGTCCAAGCACCAGCGACGACGCGTCGACCCTCAGACGAAACAGATTTTCCGTAAGATCATATTCCTGTGCAAGCTCACTGAGCGATTTACCGTTTTTTCTCTCTTCACCGTTTTCCGCTTTCTTTCCGGTGAGGAACCATTTGGTAGCAGGCAACAGCACAATTACTCCCACAGCCAGACACACCAGTCCGACAGGCAGGAACGAGAAAAATGAAAGCGGTTCATAGCCGGCATTGACCAAAGCTTCCTGAATGATAAGGTTGGGAGGCGTACCGATGAGTGTCATCATACCGCCCATGCTGCTGGCAAAGGCAAGAGGCATGAGCAGACGGCGCGAATTGGTTCCCGTACTGGCTGCCATACTCACCACAATGGGAAGCATGAGCGCCACTGTACCTGTATTGCTGACGAACGCACCGATAAATGCCGTGGCAAGCATCACAAGCAGAAAAAGCCTCAGCTCACTTTTACCCGACAGTTTCAACAGCCGACTGCTTATCATCTTGGCCAATCCTGTCTGAAAAATGGCACCACCCACCACAAACAGACCAATCATCATGATAACCACCGAATTGGAAAAGCCCGACAGTCCCTCCTCCGGTGTAAGGATATGAAAGATAAGCAACATCAGCAATGAACAAATGGCTACCAGGTCTGAACGGACTTTTCCGCTCATGAAGAAGGCGGCCGCAACGGCCAGAATCAAAATTGTTATCCACATACTCTACACGTACTTTAAAGAAGTTAGGTTAATTATTTTCTTAATCGGTACAAAGATAATAAAATACAGTAAATTAAAGAATTTGCATAGAGCCACATCCTAACCGACAGATCACCAATAAAGAATATTGGTCTTGCAACCTTTTTCAGCGGTCATTTAAAACGAACCTGCTGAGCTCGAGCGTCAAACCAAACCGTACCATTCTGAAACAACCGTTCTATGCATCCACTGTCGACCATGTTGGCAACCGTATCATGATGAATGTCAGGATTCTCTATCAAAGCAATCGAATCGCACAAATTCAATGCGATGTCAAGCTCATGAGTAGAAAACACGATACACTTCTGCTTTTCGTGAGCTAACCTGCGCAACAAAAGTCCCAATTCATACCGATTGGGCATATCCAGAAATGAAGTAGGTTCATCGAGTAAGACTACCGGAGTGTTCTGCACCAAAGCCCTGGCTATCATAATACGTTGGCATTCACCGTCTGATATGCAGTTCATTGTTTTCGCGGCATAATCAGCCATACCTACCGCATGCAATGCCTGCTCAATTTCGGCTTCATCCTCACTCCTCATCCTACCAATCCAATTCGTATAGGGCGAGCGTCCCAAAGCCACCAAGTCCTTACATCTCAAATATGGAATGCGTATCCGTTCGGTTGTCACCATGCTCACCTGTCTGGCCCGTTCCGCAAGGTTCATGTCAGTCTGCCGTTTCCCCGACAGGAATATTTCACCACCCAGCTTCGGAATCAATCCCGCCATGACTCGCAGCAACGTACTTTTTCCGGTTCCGTTCCGTCCAAGCAACGCCACCAGTTGTCCGGAAGGGAAATCGGCCGAAATATCCCGAAGCAGGACATTCGCGCCATATCCTATGGTCAAATTCTTCAGCCGTATCATCGATAACGCATGTTTTTCCAGATAATCCATACAATAACCGGTACTCCCAGCAAAGCCGTTACACAGTTAACCGGCAATAAAAAAAACTTAGCAGCCACATCACATGCCAAAAACACAACAATTCCCAGCAAAGCCGCCCCCGGAAACAAGACACGATGGTCAGCATTTCCATATAACATCCTGGCCACATGAGGCACAGCCAACCCCAGAAAACCAATCGGTCCGCAAAAGGCCGTAACCGTTCCGGCCAACATTGCGACAGAAAGGAATATCAACGTACGGCTTCGCCTCACATCCAGTCCCGTTGTCTGAGCATAATCTTCGCCCAGCAACAACAAGTTCATGGCTTTGATTGAAAACACGGCCAGCAACAGTCCAACCGTCAACAAGGGTATCATAATCATCAGTTGGCCGGCAGTCACACCGCTCATCGTTCCCATTGACCATAAAAAGAACAACTTCAACTGCTCTGCCGAACTGAGATATTGAAGAATCTGTATTACGGCCCCCACGATATATCCCAACATGACGCCCAAAATCAATATGCCGAATATATTTCTCACATACCTGCTCACAGCGATTATGCAAAACAGCACCAGCAAAGCCCCGGCCCATGCAGCACCCACCACTCCGACCGAATGCCAGAACGGAGAAAGAGACAATCGCAGCAATGGAACCCCCAGCACAAACAGGGCTACCCCTAACGACGCCCCTGAACTGACACCCAGCAGATAAGGATCTGCCAAAGGATTACGGAAAACGGTCTGCATCTGCAATCCACTGACAGGCAATGCCATTCCTATCAACACGGCAAGAACCGTACGGGGCAACCTTATCGAGAGTATGATATCCTGCGCAATTCCGTCTGTTCCGGTTCCACGCAGAAAGTCTGCCAGATGTTTCCACGACACGGACGAATCGCCTACGCACATGTCAGCAACAAACAGAAGCAGTGCGGCAAATCCCAATATGACAAACCAAAAGGCCGTTCTGTTCATCCTTTCTTTCAGTTTAGATGTCTGTAATAATAAAGCGCGCCCTTATCCAGTTCGGGATGGAATATCCGAATCAGATCACGCAACACCACGTCGGGCTTCACAACGGCCGATTCCCAGAAGTCATTTCCTCCACCGGCTGTCGTCCGCAGGTTATTGTTATATACATTGCCTTTTCTCACAGCCTTTGCCTCTGCGAATTTCGGATTCATGGCACACAGTTCGGCCAGTGTCGTGCACATCCCGACATTCAGCCAGTAATCAGTTTCCTTCATCAGCCCATAGGCCGTCTCCATACCTATGGTAACCAAAGCATTCGTCTCACTCTTTCTACAGACATAATCGCCTCCGGCATCTGCAACAAGGCGAGCCATGTAACTTTGTGACGAAGGAACAATCCACGCATCATTCCATGGAACATTGAACATGACACGAGGTCTGTAGCTTACACCGGCAACCTGTTTCCTTGTCCGATTATAGCTTCCGGCCACTTCAGTAAACAATCTCATACCCTCTTCGCGACACCCGGTTATTTCTGACAAGACAACCATCCATTCGGCCTTACCCAGCGGCGACTCTTCAAGATACTCTCCCATATACATATATGGAATGTTCAGTTCACGCAGCTTTCCGGTAATGGTGGTCTGTGCGTCACCGATGCCATACAGCAACACCACATCGGGCTTCAACGTAAGCAGCACTTCATAATTCATCTCCGGTCCCACATCTTTTATCACATCACGGTGCTCGTTGACATAACGATTGGAAATATATTCAAGTCCTGATACTCCCACTACTCTGTTTACTTTTCCAAGGGCACCGAGCATGGCAATATACGACGACGACATACAGACAATTCTCCGAGTATCGCCTTTGATTACCTGTCCGGAAAAGCCATCAGGCACTTTCTCACCGTTGCGCCGGATAAAATAAGACATCTCAACATCGTGCGCCCCTTGCCAGGGATTGTATACATGAATCAACGTACTCTCACATCCATCGGCTCCCTTTATCTGAAAACCGGCAGCATATCCAGGCTGGTAAACTGTTTTATTGAAAGCCTGTTGTGTTTCCGCCGTCCGGAACCCGCATCCGACAATCAGTGGCAGACAGACGAAAAAGACGATCAAACGCCAATGTTTCATTTCACTGTTCCTCATTACTTTTATGCAGGAACATCCCGCACAAGAGACATTCCTGCATTAATGAATATTTATTTACCTGTTACAGAAGCACTCTCGATACGGGTTCCCAGCAGATGCAAGTCGTCAACTCCCATCACCTCGGTAGAACACTCGCCCAGCCAACCGTTTTCCTGATTCACTCCTGTATAAATCTTGATGAAATCAACTCCGGGAAGATGCACCTTCTGCCCTTTCGCATTTACCGCCCAGTCAATATCAATGGCCGCTCTGTCATTTGCATTCGGTTCATTATCAGCATATCCGTAACGGAAATTATAAAGCACAAAATAGGTTCCCTTTCCACTTTCATCAATAGCATTCTGAGGCAGACAAGTTCCCCTGAATGTTAATTTGTCTCCGGTAAACCATTGAGGGAAATAAGGCTGATTATGAAAATTATTCTTTACTTTAAATCCACTATTCCCCTGATTGTCTTCCCAACGGATATATTGCTCTTTTCCTTCAGCTGTAGTAGGTTCTTCTGCCGGACGATAATAGGTTATTTCATAATTCTTGTAAATATTAACATCATTACCAGCTTTCTGCGCCATTGAGTACCAAGGTTCTCCAGATGGGTCATCATAAGCACTTCCAGCTATTTCATACCACTCATTGTCATCCGGCAATCCGTTCTTATTTTGGTCATAGGCCACCATAATTATTCCCGGCTCGCAGCTACCACCTTGTGGAGCTTCAGGATTCGGATTTGCTGCAGCGTAAAAAGCATTACCCAAAACCCGAAAATCACACAGTCCCTCCTTATTCTCAATAGTATGATCAAAACCAACAACTACATATCCACCAAACCCACCTAATGACACCATTCCTTTTTTATTATTACCGATAGCTTCCAAAACTTTGGCATTCATACTTTCCTGCGTATCACCCTCTTCATATTCTGGAAGCGTATTTGTAAACTGTCCCACTGCCGGCATAAAATCAAGTACTTTGGTTATGTATGGCGTAGCATCATCAGGAGTAGGAGATAACTCCGAATCTATAACAACATCTACAAAAAATTCATAAACATAACTCAGTTCGGCCTGACTTACTTTCAACACTAGTGTATATTGCCCTGCGGCTTCAAACATATATTCCAGATTTTTACTGTTTGAAATCACCTCATCGTCTATGCTCCACTGATAAACCAATCCATCATCACTTACACTTTCAACAATAACATTGAACAACTGATCAACCTTTGCAACAAAACCATCCTGTGGCTGACTAACCTTAATATCTTCTTTCTTGAACAAATAAGGTGTTTCCTTTTCGTCACTGCATGCAGTAAACATTCCTGCACAAAAACTTCCTGCAACAGCCATTGCAAGAATACTTCTTAAAATAGGTTTCTTCATATTCATTATATTATTTAGAATTAATAAAATGTTTTTGTCGTAAAAGCAAAGTGTGCTGGGATGTCTCCTGTGCGAACCTTCCATTTTTTCTTTCCATCCGGTGTAAAACAATACAAGTATCCAGGAGTAACATAATCCGTAGCATCTGCTACATATATTTCACGAGTATAAGGATCTACCGCTATTCCATAAGGAATTTTTATTTCTTTCTCCGTCCCATCGGTTATAAAATTGCGCGATACTATTTCCTGTCGCTTTACATCGTATAAAGCATAACTGATAGTGTTGCTCTCGGTTATATAACTCCATTCGACAGACGTCGCATAAAGAGAATCTCCGCACAAATACATTTCGCTGGCAGCCAGTTCTAGATTACCAATCACTTTATCAGTATTAGTATCAATAACATATACATCTGCCGCAACATCATAATAATCACCACGAGAAGAAACATAAATACGTCCATAACGGTCCAATTCCATACGGTGCAGATTGATTGCTACATCTATTGTATTGCAAACCTGAAAATTTTCCAGATCTATCACCGAAATCGTACGGTCATAATTCGGGAAACGATATCCTCCAGAATTTGCCACATACAGCTTATTTCCTTTTATCACCATTTCTTCAGGCTGATACCCAACGACCACTTCACGGGTTACTGATAAAGTAAGGGTATCTATCTCAACAACCTTTCCCGGCCGAGCATTCGGATCTATCTGTACAGGTCCGGCATATGAACTTACATACGCCTTACCGTTATTAAAAACGATATAACGGCAATTGGTTATATCGATGCTTCCCAAATGTCTGGCCGTATGCACATCCATCACTTCTACAAAATGTGAACAATTGATTACTGCATAGAGTTTACTTCCATATATCCCAATATCATTACCTACGTCGCCCAACTCTTTCACTACTCCAGGATTACGCTCAGCATATATATTACGATGATAAGTACCAGTTGACCTGTCAAAAAAATCAAGTGTACATTTATTGCTTCCCATATTTCCTTCATTCAGCAGGAAAAAGCCTGTAGTTGGTTTTCCGTCTACTCCGGGAATCACCGATTCACCTCCCGTTCCCGGCTCAGATACTATTTCTTCTTCGGAATAAACAAACGGAATATCATGCCGGCAAGCAAAATGAAACATACATAAAAGTACAGCCAATAATGTTTGAAATAATTTTTTCATACTTACTACAATTTAAAAGATATATTGAGCAACTGCTTTAAAGTTAATTCCCGACATAGGGTAACATATTACTACCTCATACTGTTGGTTAAACAAATTGTTGACCTCAAGTGTAAGCTTCAGTTCACTAGAAAACAGATTAATAGTCCGCGCCACAGAAAAGTCACTTGTATACCAAGGCAACTGATAATTGACCGGCAGATTAGCTTGCGACGAATATCTTTCACCCGTATATATGAAGCTGTAATCGGCCTCCCAATTCCGATAGTTCAGATTTATCACAGCCGAACCGCTATGCCAAGGTATATAAGGTATCTGCCCACCATAGAACTCGTCAGTAGGATTGGTAAAATCCTGAGCTTTCTGATAAGTATAACTCAATCGTGTCGATACTAACCAATCTGAATGCCACTGCCAAGCAGTCTGTACACTAAGATCTATGCCACGAATCTCCACCTCACCTAAATTTACCATTGTCCAACGGAAAAAATTAGATGTGGGGGTTGCTATAATCTTATCTTCCACTTCATTGTAATAGGCATCAGCCTGAAACTCCATATATCTCAACCATTTGTTGGAGAATGTCTTTTTATAAGTAAACCCCAGATTATATTGGTTAGTGTATTCAGGTTTCAGATTAACATTTCCTACAAAGGTATAATAGAGGTCATTGAGCGTGGGCATCCGGAAAATTCGTTTATAAAAAGCCCGCAGACTGAAATCATCATTGCCAAAAGGAGTATATGAAAAAATAGCCGTAGGAGTCCATTCACTTTTTGACGATGCAGCCGAAGCTCCCTCTGTCACCTGTTCATGCACAAACGTACCAAGCAGGCTGGTTTGCATCTTTAAACTTCCAATATGAAAAGAAGCAGCAGCAGCCACCAATGCTGTATGCCTGCGCGGATAAACAAAATCGGTTAAGTCTGCATCGAGCGCATTAAACTGATAATCGGCCGAAAGGGCTACATCGCAATACGATGCCAACCGAAGGCGATTGGCTACGGAAGCATAGACTTCATGCTGGTAATAATGATTATTGGTATACATCAAAGCTTCATCTTTACGTGGATCAGCCAGATAATGCAAATAATCATAAGCATATTTCATATTAGCCAACATACTATAATGAGACGTGAAATCTTTCTTGAACGAAGCTTGTGCAAACAGGTTCGTATCCCATTGACGGTCTTCATGCATGAATTTATTACGTACTACGGCTCCCGGATATCCGCGCTCGGAATCATAAAAATACAGCTTTGACTTCCAGTAACCGTCTTTCACCTTTCCATATACTCCGGCTTCGAGACGGACGGCGCTTACATCTCCATTATGACGTACAGCCGTCGTGTCATAACCGTCTTTCACTCTATAAGTAAATTTATAACGGCCGGTAGTATACATATATTCGCCACTGAACGAAACAGAAAACTTTTCATTGAGTTTCTGCTCCCACAAGACCGACGGATTGACCACCCCAAACGAACCGGTCTTGAATGTGGTCTTCAAATGAGTACGTTCTCCGTTTGTAAAATCGGGTGTACGTGACTGCATATAAACCGAACCGGCCGAACCAAAATCCTTAACAGGCTGAAAGATGCTCCCCTTTTGTCCGTTATAAAGCGTAACAGACTCCATGTTATCAAGCGAAAAACGCCCCAAATCAATCTGTCCGTTCTGAGCATTCCCCAGTTCTATACCGTCATAGAAAACTCCTACATGATTAGTCCCCATACTTCGGATATTGATAGTCTTCAATCCTCCTATTCCTCCGTAATCCTTAATCTGGACTCCGGAAAAATAGCGCAAAGCGTCGGCTACACTATGTGCCCCCAAACGCTGTAGCTGCTCACCTGACAACTGTTGCACGGGTATGACATCACGAGTACAATCCTTACCTGTCACCACCACTTCGTGCAAATACTGTAAACTGTCGAGTCTGTTCTGTGCGCCAAGCGTATGTATCCAAACATTACTGCATGCCAATACACACATCAGACCGACAGCACGAAAAGTGCGTCTGTACATACAATTAAAAAAACGAAAAAACAATCTGCATTTACCAGTCTAACCCTAGAGACCGATAAACAATAAATGATGGCAGGTCTTCTGACTGACTCCCACTTTGACACCTTCCCGGCTTTAATAGCCAGTGGCTAAGAGTATTTGTCAAAGTGTTGAAAAAGAGCTTCACAGCAGCAGGACTGTTCGGGATTCTCACCCGATTCCCTTTTAATTCCAGAGACAGAATTGTATCTTGGAAACCTATCGGGAGCAAAGGTAGATTTTTTTTTGAAAGAACAATAGTCTTTTGATAATATTTTTAGAAAGGCATTTTTTCTATTAAGCAAGCATTAATGAGATTCTACAACTTCACCTACACAAACAGAAAAAATTATATCTGCAATACGTGCCCCATCGTCATCAAAAGTTTCACCCACGTTCCATAGGCCGAAACTTTAGTTTCAGTTAAGAGAAAATTTAGTGTCAACAAAGGGAAACTTTTGTTTCACTTAACTGGCACAAAAGTTTCTGCCGGTGAAACATCGGCGGAACAACTGCTGCCAAACAGTTGGGCACAATAGGACGGGTATCCATCGGCCTGTCTTACTTTTACGAGACTTATATATAAAAAAATCTGCAAGCCTTCATACACCATGATATGAAAGCTTGCAGATTTTGCTTTGCCACTCCTGCTCTCTGTTTATGCCAATGAAAAAAGAAGAGATACAGAAGCTGAATATTTACATGTCAGACAGAAATCAATCGGGAATTTCCTGTATGATATTCCAGTCTGAGATACCTATCAACGGAAGATACTGTTCGAAGTATTCATCTTCTTCAGGAGTTCCGGCTTTCTGATAAGTATACCACACAGGCTTGGGCTGCCCAGCTTCCGGTTTTCCGGTTCCTTTCTGGAAACGAAGTCCCAGCAGTACGGCTTCAGCCGGATTATCATACCAGTTATGCCACTGGATACCTTCAATACCTTCAAGAGCCTTAATCTTCTTCCACCCATATGCAAATCCGGCTGCCTGATAAGTATTGTCGCTTTCAGTCGGAGTCACAGAAGTACCCGTTCCGGTTTCGGACAACCATACCGAACGGTTATGAGTTCCCAGATATTTATTTGAAGGAGTCAATACCCACTTATTCAGAACTTCCAGGTTCTTCAGACTTACGAACTGAGTCTTCATGCTGAATGTAGAATTCTTGTCATTCCATACTTTAGGATTTCCCAACTGCTCCGGATAGCTGTGACAGGCCGGTGCCCAAAAGAAATCACCTTCAGCCTTGCTATACTGGTTCAGCATGTCAAGCATGTCTGTCACACGATACCAGTCGCCACCCGCCATCTGAGTCCATCCATGTGTAAAGGGAATGTACACACGTGCATTTTGGTCATACTGATGTACAATATTGTAACACATGCGAACGGAACGCATATAAGTTTCCATAAACGTAGCAACTTCCGGATCACCCATATTCACCCAGTTGATGGCACCGTCTATCTCATTATGCATAATCCAATGCGTAATACGCATTTCTTTCGTGCAATAACGCTGAGCCAGAAAATCCAGGATAGCAGCATAACAGTCGGTCGACTCTACGGTAGTCATATTAGGCATCGTATAAGTACCTTTCACATTATAATCAGGATGTTGAAGAATGGAAGCAATTCCCTGGTCAGCTCCTAATGCACTTGCCGGATGAATCAGAATAATACCAGCCACCGCTACGTTATACTTAGCCGCAATTCTTAACGGAGCGTCCAGATTGCCTTCCAGGAAAGATTTATTGAAATAATAAGTCTTGCCGTTATACTGATGCTCTATATCATCGGCCTGCTTGGTAGAGTGCATGAAAAGAACAGGACATATATTGATAGTGGCACTTGTAATGCCTAAATCACGGATATCCGATTCCAGATGTTCGGAGTTGATAATTCCTCCCAGTCCTTTTTTACCGGCAGGATTCAAAGCTTCAATACTTCTTATAGACGCAACCTTGTCGGCATAACGCGCATGCGATACCAGTTCGTCTTTCTCGGCTCCTTCCTTGAATATAGCCCAGCGTGACAGAAGACCGTCATATTCATATCCGTCTACCGTACGACGGCGATTTACCGTCTCTGAAAAAGAGGCCTTGTTTAAAGGAATCTTATAGGCATCGTCAACCTTGTTTATTCTGAACAAGTCAACATAAGTCGGGATTTCTGCCAGGAAGAATGTACCTTCGCCTGTACAGTTTCCTGTAACCGTAATCTTGTCTGCCGCAACATTCACTTCCGTAACGGCACACGGATAGTCTTTTGCCAGATAATCCTTGATGCTCTGCTCATATTTCAGCTTTTCATTAATGATATTGTCTTCCTCTTCTTCTGCTTTCTTTTCCTCTTCATTCATCACACGCAGCTTCATATTCTTTATCTGCATTTGTGTGCGGTCTGTACTGCCTATGTCAATACGGAGTTTTTCATCCATATATCCCCAGTCAAACTCCTTGCGTTTTTTCTTGAGGCGCAGGCTATAGGTGGCCCATTCAGACGAAGCCTTTACAGTTCCGAAACTGGAAGAACGGGCAGGCTCTACCACACCCTTGGCATTGACGAAAAAGATTTCAAAATTGTCTATATCTTCAGCCAGAGTATACTCAAATTCCAGAACACAGCATTCTTCCGGCACATCTTCTTCCAGCGGATTCAAAAAGAAATAAGGGTCGGTATTCCCTTCTATTCCTTTCAGCGTATATACATTGTCTTCCGACATGCTCAGTTCCAGCTGACTGTCCAGCTTGAGATTGATACTCAGAAGTGTAGGAGGAGTCTCCGGCGCGGGAGGTGGCGGCGGAGGGGTAGGTACAGGCTTGTCATCGTCACTGCAAGACGGGAGCATCAGCAGCACAAGCAGCAGGCTTAGCATGCTCCAAATTCGGTTGATAGTTTTCTAGTCATAAGTTTAGTTTTTTATGTTGTTATTAAAATGGTTCTATGATATTCCAGTCTTTGATACCGATATATTCCAGTGATGGAGCAAAAGCCTCATCTTCGGTTTCAGTAGCGGCCTGTCGGTAAAGGTCCCACACAGGCTTCGGCTCTCCGTCGTTCTTGTCGGGATATTTGCGGAGTCCCAGCATTACCCCCGGTCCATCGCCTTCATTATCGAACCAGTTATGCCACTGCAGCCCGTCTATTCCTTCCAGTCCATTCAACTTTTTCCATGCATAGGCAAATCCGGCAGCCTGTTCCTTAAGACTTTCTTCTGAATAAGAGCGCGAATTTATTCCTGCTTCCGAAAGCCATATTGAGCGTTTTATCTTTCCTTTATACATATTCTCCCCGGTCAAGGCCCAACGGTTCAGCACTTCAAGATTTCTGAAAGTGACAAACTGTGTATTCATGGAAACAGTCGCGAGCGGATCTTCCCAGGAACGAGGGTTGTACAAATCATACGGATAACTGTGGTAAGCCAATGCCCACTGAAAATCGCCTTCTACCTTACTATAACGATTCAATAATGTAATTATCTCCAAGGAAGAATTCCATCCGGCCTGACAAGGTGCCGTCCATGAATGGGTAAATGAAGCGAACACTTCACTATGAGCGTCATACTGACGGACTATATTATAACACAGGCGCAAAGATTTTACATAGGTATCGGTAAAGACCGTGACCGGCTTATTTCCCATATTTGCCCATTGTATGGAAGCATCAACCTCATTCTGCATAATCCAGTGAGATATTCGTCCATAACGGTCATTCTTCCGGCAATAGCGTGAAGCCAGATAATTGATTGCAGCAGCATAAGCGTTTACTGATTCCAAGGTGGTCATATTAGGCATTGTATAAGCACCTCCAGTATTGTCGGGATGTTGCATCAATGCTCCGAAGTCCGGGTCGGAACAGTTTTCAGCCCGTTGCAGCAGAATGATAGCAGCCACCGGTATTTTTCTTTTTGCCGTAACTCTCAGTACCTTGTCGAGCGTAGCCTGCAAATATTTCTCATTGACATAATAAGTTCTTCCGCCATATTCATAAGGGGTATCACTACCCATCTGATTCAAATGGAAAAAAGAATCGAGTATGACATTTACGGTAGCACTGCTTATGTCCAGCACATCTACATCCGATATGAACTGATTGTATATAAGTCCTCCTATTCCTTTTTTATTGCGTAACTTCAATGCTTCCAAATCCTGTACCGCATGGATAACATCCGGATAATGTGCGGCCGAAACTATTTCATCCTTACTTTCCTGCCTGGTAAACAGCACCCACTTGGATAACAGACGGTCATACTTTGTCCCGTCGATATCGGCATAACGCTCTACGACAAGCGTAAAGTCATCTTCTGTCACTGGCAAAGAACTGTCAAAATGCTGCATGGTTACCAGGTCTTCATAAAGAGGTACTTCACCCAGATAAACTGTTCCATACCCGGAAGGGATTTTTCCTTTGACAATAACCGATTGGTCTGTTACTTCTACCAACGAAATCTCACATGAATAAGATTGCGACAAATAGCTCTGGAGTTGTTTCTCCAACAGCTGGTCTTCTTCACTGTAGGGTGAAGAAGGTTGGGGTTCCGGTGTTTCATCTTCGCAAGCTGTCCATAAAGAAAGGGCAAAACAGCATGAAAGCAAGATGAAAATCTGCTTTAAGTTTAGTTCCACTGAATAATAAGTCTTATAGTTTAGTTTAATAATTTGTGCTGACCCACTCATAAAAGTGCATCATTTCTTTCATTGCAAAAATATACATTTAATATAAAAGCTTGCTTAATCTATTGTATTTTTACGTTTCTTTCAGTTTTAAGACTGTGTCGCTTCTTACAAAAGCCAACTCGCATTTCTGTTTTTACGACCGTTTTTATCCGGTTCACACCAACCATCTCTATAGCCAAAGAATACTGAACTCTTATAAAAAAGAATAACACGCTTTATTCACAACTGGTCATTTTCGTATATTTGCAGATATCTTTACTCACCAAATATCTGAGAGATAACACAAACACATAAGAACAGACACATATGACAAAATTCAACAAGAAAACAAGAATAACAATCGGGATAGGATTAGGAATACTTTTCCTCGCAGTTATCGCACTTAGTGTTTATCAATGGAAACAGAAAAAGTTCGAGGCTCTGGACGAAGTGGAAGTAACCGACTCAACCGAGGTAGAGGAAATCGTATATAAATACGGAATACCAACTGACCGGTATAATGTAAAATACGGTATTGTAAAACCCGGACAGACTCTCTCGGTAATCCTTTCAGAACACGGACTCAGCAAAAAGGAGATACACGAACTGAGCCAGAATGCAGAAGGTACATTTGACGTGCGTAAAATCAAGGACGGACAGGCATATGCAGTATTCACCACGCAGGACAGTGTGGCCACTCCACGTTATTTTGTTTATGAAGAAGACCCCAAATCATATATCGTATTCGACCTGAAAGAAAGTCATAACGTCAGTCGGGGAAAGAATCCGGTAGAATGGCGACAGAAGGAAGTAAAAGGACAGGTGGAATCATCCTTATGGGTAGCCATGCAGAACAACAATACCTCTCCTCAGCTGGCCATTGTCCTGTCACACATTTTCGGATGGAGCATTGACTTCTTCGGTCTTCAGAAGCAGGATGAATTCCGGGTCATTTACGAACAGGAGTATGTAGACGGCAAGGGACTGCAGAACTTTCATGTGCTGGCAGCCTCGTTCCGTGCTTCCGACAGCACGTATTATGCCATCCCCTTTGTGCAGGACGGTGAGGAGCTTTATTACAACGAAAAGGGAAACAGTCTGGAAGGTGCCTTTCTGAAAGCTCCGCTCGACTATTACCGCATCTCGTCACGCTTTACGAACAGCCGCTACCATCCGGTGCTGAAACGTTACCGTGCCCATCACGGAGTGGACTATGCCGCACCTACCGGTACACCGGTATATGCCATCGGTAGCGGAAAGGTCATTGCCAAAGGCTATCAGGCCGGAGGTGGAGGAAACTACGTGAAGATAAGACACAACAGTGTTTACACTACTACCTACATGCATCTGTCGCGCTTTGCCAAAGGTCTCAAGGTGGGCTCTACGGTAAAACAGAAAGAAGTAATAGGCTACGTAGGTTCTACCGGACTGTCTACCGGGCCTCATCTCGACTTCCGTGTATATGAGAACGGCAAGCCTATCAATCCGCTGCTCATAAAGTCACAGCCCAAGAAACCTATCAGCAGTGCAAACATGCAGCAATATACTGCTGTACGCGATTCACTCATACAACGTCTTTCGGCTTTGTAAAATAACTGAAACAAATACAACCGGCTATGGTATAAAGGCAAACATTTTCCGGATGCAGGTGCAGTTTGCAACCCGACTGCACAAAATAGCAAGTATATTTGCTGCATCAGAAGAAAACAGAAAACAACAGTCAATATGGAAACAAATCTAAACGAAAAGACCGACACTCACGCAAACGATACGTGTACATGCCATTCCCACTCTGCATGTGGCTGCGGATGTCACTGCCACGAAGAGAAAGAAAACAGCATACGTGACTTTGTCATGCCAACCCTCTCATTCTGCCTGCTCATAGCCGGTATTATCATGAACCATACCGGAACCTCCTGGTTTTCCGTACAGTCAGTCAAGCTCATCTGGTTCCTCGTTGCATTCCTGCCCGTAGGATTACCCGTCATACAGGAAGCGTGGGAAGCCGTCCGGGAAAAAGATTTCTTCAGTGAGTTCACGCTGATGCTCATAGCTTCTATCGGAGCCTTCTGCATCGGTGAGTATCCCGAAGCCGTAGCCGTAATGCTCTTTTATACTATCGGAGAGACCTTGCAGCACAGAGCCGTAGACAAGGCCTCACGCAATATCAGCCGATTGCTTGATGTACGTCCGGAAAGGACTTCGGTGCTACGAAACGGAAATTATACGGATATATCACCCAAAGAAGTACGTACGGGCGAACAGATTGAAATCAAACCGGGCGAACGTATTCCGCTGGACGGAGTGCTTACCGAAGAAGAAGCCACGTTCGACACATCAGCCCTTACGGGAGAGAGCATGCCGCGCACCATTGCCAAAGGCGGAGAAGTGCTGGCGGGAATGATATCTGCCGGACAGACCGTGCACTTGCAGGTAGTCCGCCCCTACGAAAGCAGTACACTGGCACGCATCCTGGCACTGGTGAAGGACGCTTCCGAGCGCAAGGCTCCCGCCGAACTGTTTATCCGCCGCTTTGCACGCGTCTACACTCCCATTGTCATCGCGCTGGCTCTTTGTATCATTGCCGTACCTGCTCTCATAAGCTTCTTTTCGCCCTCGTTTGAATATGTTTTTGCCGACTGGCTTTATCGCGGACTGGTATTTCTGGTTATCTCCTGCCCCTGCGCACTGGTCATCAGCGTACCGCTGGGATACTTTGCCGGTATCGGAGCCGCTTCACGTGCGGGTATTCTGTTCAAGGGCGGCAACTATCTTGATGCCATTACACACGTCAGCAGCATTGCTTTCGACAAGACTGGCACACTGACCAGTGGCAAGTTTCAGGTGACGCACGTGGCATGTGAAGGCATGACCGAAGAAGAACTGCTGAGTATCGTGGCAGCCGTAGAGAGCAAAAGTACGCATCCCATAGCACAGGCCATTGTGGAATATGCCAACCAACGCGGCATCGTATCCGCACCGGCAGAGTCTATGCACGAAATGCCGGGATACGGAGCCGAAGCCGTGGTAAACGGAAAGAAAATACAGGTAGGAAACGTACGCCTGTTTGAAAAGGAACATATACAAATATCCGGAAAGCTGTCGGACAACACGGGCACAACCGTTATCTGTACCATCGACAGCAAATATGCCGGTATGCTGACCTTGTCTGACGAACTGAAAGAGGATGCCTCCGCAGCCATCGGCCGACTGAAGAATATGGGTATCAACGACCTCATTCTCCTTTCGGGCGACAAAAAGGAAATCGTAGAAGAATACGCACACCGTCTGGGAATAGAAAAGGCTTACGGTGAACTGCTGCCCGAAGACAAGGCCCGGTATGTGGAAGAGAAGGCCAAGCAGCCGAGACAATCGGTAGCTTTCGTCGGAGACGGAATGAACGATGCTCCCGTACTGGCACTGAGCAACGTTGGTATCGCCATGGGCGGATGGGGTTCTGATGCGGCCATTGAAAGTGCCGATGTGGTAATTCAGACCGACCAGCCCTCGAAAGTAGCTACCGCCATACGGATAGGACGGACCACACGTGCCATTGTGCGACAGAACATTGTGGGTGCCATTTCCATAAAGGTCATCATCATGGCGGCCGGAGTTCTGGGATATGCTTCCATGTGGGGAGCCGTATTTGCCGACGTGGGTGTGGCCCTGCTGGCAGTACTCAACTCCGTGCGTATCATGGGAAAGAAATTTGAATAAACAAAAGACAAAGAAACAACGATATGAACAGGATTGTGAAAAAGAAAGATACTTACCCCATTTCCGGAATGAGCTGCGCATCGTGCGCCGCACGGGTAAGTAAGGTTTTGAACAGTCAGCACGGTGTGTACGAGGCACGCGTGAATTATGCATCGGCCACCGCACAAGTGATATATAATCCGGAAGAGTGTTCTTCGGAAACGCTGAAAGCTGCCGTGCAGAATGCAGGATATGACCTGCTGATAAATACAAGTCCGACTGAAGAATGCATCGAAGAAGAACATAAAAAACGGTATGCCGCCCTGAAACGTCAGACGTGGGGAGCCGTGCTTCTGGCTATTCCCATCATGATACTGAGCATGTGTTGCATGGAAGTAAGCTATGTGAAGTATATCGTATGGCTGCTTGCCACCATCGTAGTCTTCGGATTCGGAGACCATTTCTATGCCAGTGCCTGGCGGCAGCTGAAACATGGTAGCTGCAACATGGATACGTTGGTGGCCATCAGCACGGGAATAGCTTACCTGTTCAGCATGTTCAACCTGTTCTACCCTGATTTCTGGATCTCACGGGGCATCGAGCCTCACATCTATTTCGAATCGGCCAGCGTTATCATTGCCTTTATCCTGCTGGGACGGACGCTTGAGGAACGTGCCAAGCAAAAAACTTCGGAGGCTATCAGAAAACTGGCCGGACTGCAACCCAAGACCGTAAGCGTACTGACCGATACGGGCGAAACGGTTATCCCCATCGAACAGGTACGACCGGGCAACATCCTCATCGTACATCCGGGAGAACGCATCGCTGCCGACGGAACCGTTACCGACGGAGAATCGTATGTAGACGAAAGCACGCTGACCGGAGAGCCTGTACCTTCTTTTAAACAGGCTGGCGAGAAAGTGTATTCCGGAACCATGAACCAGAAAGGAGCTTTCCGCTTCAAGGCCGACAAGACCGGACAAGATACCATGCTCGCACAAATCATACGCATGGTGCAGGACGCACAGGGAAGCAAGGCTCCCGTACAGAAGCTGGCCGACAAGGTGGCCGGTGTTTTCGTTCCGGTCATCATCGGTCTGTCGGTACTGGTACTTATACTGTGGCTGGCCTTTGCTCCGGAAACCGGACTGACACACGGTATACTTGCCATGATTACGGTACTTATCATTGCCTGCCCGTGCGCATTGGGACTGGCCACTCCTACAGCACTGATTGTGGGTATAGGCAAAGGGGCCGAATATGGAATCCTCATAAAGGATGCAACCAGTCTGGAAACAGCACGCAGGATTGATACGATAGTACTCGACAAGACAGGTACCATTACCGAAGGGCGGCCGGCGGTGACGAATGAATATTGGGCCGGCGGACAAAATGCCCGTCGAGACATTCTTTACAGTCTGGAACGCCTGTCGGAACATCCGCTGGCAGAGGCTGTCACCAAGGCTCTTGAAAAGGAAAAGAGCGTTGACATAACGCATTTCACGAATATTCCCGGAAAAGGCGTAAAAGGAACAGTCGGCAACGAGACTTACTATGCCGGCAATCTGCCTCTGCTCCGCGAAAACAACATTTATATTGAAGATGCACTGCTCCGTAAGGCGGAAGACTGGCTCCGCGAGGCTAAAACGGTAATCTGGTTTGCCGACTCCATGAAGGCCGAAGGAGTGATTGCCATTACAGACAAAATCAAGGATTCGTCTATCCGTGCCATTGAATCACTGCATAAAATGGGCATCACCATCCATATGCTTACCGGAGACAACGCCACCTCTGCTGCCGCCGTAGCAAAAGCTGCCGGAATCAAGCATTACCAGTCGGGCATGCTTCCGCAGGATAAGGCGCTTATCATAAAGCATCTGCAGGAAGAAGGACACAAAGTAGGCATGGTGGGCGACGGCATCAACGACAGCGCTGCATTGGCACAAGCCGACCTGAGCATCGCTATGGGAAAAGGAAGCGACATCGCCATGGATACGGCTATGGTAACCATCCTCTCGTCCGACCTGACAAAGATTCCCGAAGCCATACGCCTGTCGCAACTCACCCTGCGCACCATTCATCAGAACCTGTTCTGGGCATTTGTATATAACATCATCGCCATACCGGTGGCTGCGGGAATATTCTACCCCATCAACGGTTTTCTGCTGAATCCGATGATAGGTGGAGCGGCAATGGCTTTCAGCAGTGTAAGCGTAGTAACCAACAGCCTACGCCTGAAACGGAAAAGAATAGATTGCGGTTGCGGCGATGCACCACAAGCCTCTACAGCCGAAACAACTGAAACAATTGAAACTACAGAAATAACCGAAAATATCAATTCTCAAAAAGAAATCTGTATGAAACAGGAATTTAAAGTAGAAGGCATGATGTGCGACCATTGCCGCATGCATGTAGAAAAGGCATTGAACAGTATGGAAGGTGTGAAAGCTACCGTCACCCTGAATCCGCCCACAGCCGTTATCGAAGCGGACAGAGAATTCAGTGTAGAAGAGCTCCAGAACGTGATTACTGAAAAAGCGGGTGACTACACAATCAGCAAACCGTAAAAGATTGATTTCCCCATAAACGTCACTCATATGAATACGGACGACGAAAACAGAATCCTGGAACGGAAGGGGGTAAAGCCTACCTCCAACCGCATCCTCGTATTGCGGGCACTGATTGCCTCCAGCCAACCGGTTTCACTTCCCGAACTGGAGGACGCCATGCCCACAATGGACAAATCGAGCATATTCCGGGTATTGAGCCTGTTTGTGGAGCATCACATCGTTCATGCGCTGGAAGACGGCAGCGGTATGCTGAAATATGAAATTTGTGCCGGCGAAGAACAATGTACGCTTGATGACATGCACACCCATTTCTACTGCGAAGCATGCCATCAGACGTTTTGTTTCAAGACGATTCATATTCCGGAAATTGCCCTTCCCGAAGGCTTCGTCATGCATTCCATCAACTATGTGGTGAAAGGCATATGCCCCAAATGCGCAAGAAAGGTTTCAGCCGGAAAGAAAGATTAAAGCCTGCCACAACCTACCACAAGCACAAAAAAAGACTCTGAACTCACATCACGTGAGCAATCAGAGCCATACAAATCCATGAAAAAAGAAAGCGAAAAAACTGTTTCTGTCTTCTAAACTTAATATATTTATCACCTAATACGAATGTTGCAAATATAAAGCAACCCCAATCAGACTGCAATACCTAAAAATAATGATTTACATAAACGCTTTCTTTATAAATAAAGGTAATTTCTTACAATCACCATTCTACTTTATTGTCCGATAACACGCCATCTGCTGCGTCTTCTGCAGTAAATGTACCTCCTTTATACTGCACACAAAGCATTACCAGAGGTTCTGTCCCATTATTACGCACTGAACGCAAACCGGCTGGAGAGACGCGAACAATACAACCTTCTGCAACCGGAAAAATCTTTCCATCTACCTGAAACTCTCCTTTACCGGAAAGAAAAAAATACAGTTCTTCGTGATTCTTATGCTTATGAAGAAAACCGATTTCTGTTCCCGGAGCAAAAGATTGAAACGAAAATTCAGCTCCGGTAGTCTGCAAAGCTGTACCTCCAAAAACCTTACCGGAAATCCTTACATTCGGACCAAGTTCCAATACATACTCATTCAAATCATTCAGATTACCAACACTGATAGCACTAAAATTTTCTGCCTCAGAAATTTTCTCAATTTGTTTCATATTCTTTTCAATTAAAAAACGGTTACTAGTATTTTCCACATTACAAAGATAATATACAACATATTATTTGTCAAGAAGTTACTTTTTAACCAGATAGTAACCTTTTACTCGGTTTTGCAGAAAAACAGACATTTATGAAACTAAAAAAAATAAAGAAAAAATATAACCGCTCTATACATTGTAGCAAACAAATTCATATTAGTTTTGCATTTGAAAACCAACAATCAAACATCAGTTGAAAAATTATCCGAACATGCAGAAAAAGGAAGATAAAAATTCAATCATAGAGTTCTGTCCCATAAGAAATGTAATAGCCCGCTTCGGAAACAAATGGGCATTTCTTGTATTGTTCATTATCAATGAACATAAAGTAATCCGCTTCAATGAATTGTGTCGGGAGATTCCTGACGTGTCGTCACGCGTGCTGTCGGGTACACTACGCACATTAGAAGCCGATGGACTCATTTCACGTAAAGTTTATCCAGTTGTACCTCCCAAAGTGGAATACCGGCTTACGGAAATAGGAGAATCTCTGATTCCACACATCATACATCTGACCGAGTGGGCACAAGCCAACATGAAGAAAATAGTTGCACACCGTGAACAGTTCAGCCACAAACAGATGAAATGAAACTTTATAAATTGTAAATAAAAAAAGCAAGGCTATAAATCCTGAGAATACAGGCCATAAATAAAAAAATCATAACTTATGATTTTCCGGACGATAAGTTATGAAAAGCAAAAACGGCTATAAAAAAACAGGCTACATCCGGAAAATCCGGACATAGCCTGCAATATTCATTATTAAAGATTACTCCTTAATTATTCAGCACGCAAAGTGAAGCGTTTGAATTCTGCAACGGTAAGTTCAGGATCAGCAGCTTTCAACACGTCTGCTACAGTCTGCTTCGGATCCATGATGCTTTCCTGGTTCAACAGACAAACTTCTTTCAAGAATTTGCCCAGACGACCTTTAGCAATATTTTCAATCATAGCCTGAGGCAGGTGAGCAGCCTTTTCAGCAGCTACAGTTTCCTTGATTTCTTTAGCCTTAGCTACATCTTCAGCAGTAATCCATCCCTTAGCCATGTTGCTTTCCATGTGCTCTTCGCTATCAACGTGAGCAGGGTTGATACCAGCTTTCTTCAAAGCTGCTTCTACAGCCTTCTGAACTTGCTCAACCTTGGTCTTTTCAATAGCTACATTGATTTCATTTTGTTTAACTGATTCAGGAACGCCAGCCTCGTCAACAGCGATAGGATTCATTGCAGCAATCTGCATACAGATTTCGTGAGCAACTTTTTCATCGCAAACCTTGTTGAAAGCAACGATTGTACAAAGCTGATTCTTGTTCATGTGGTTATATACAGCAGTGCAAGGACCAGAAACGAAGTTGAAACCATCCAATTCAGTCTTTTCACCGGTAACACCGCTACGTTCAACGATAGCATCAGCAACAGTACCGTTACCCATCGGCAAAGCCTTAACTTCGTCAAGAGTCTGGCACTTGTTTGCGATAGCAGCGTCCAAAATAGCCTGAGTCAAAGCTACGAAATCAGCATTCTTTGCAACGAAGTCAGTTTCGCACTTCAAAGCAATCATTGCAGCATAATCACCAGTAGATTTAGCCAACACACAACCTTCTGAAGTTTCGCGGTCTGAACGTTTTGCAGCTACTGCCTGTCCTTTTTTACGAATAATTTCCATTGCCTTATCGAAGTCGCCTTCAGCATCGTTCAAAGCATTCTTGCAATCCATCATACCAGCTCCGGTCATTTTGCGAAGCTTGGTAATATCTGCCATACTTACAGCCATAGTTTTTTCTTTATTTTTGGGTTAATAACAATTTCATCTTATTTAAAACGAGAAGAGTTGAAGGCTGAAGGTGAAAGTACCGGGATGAAACATCTCAACTCTCAACTCTCAACTTTCAACTCTTATCTATGTAGTTGTTGCTTAATTACTGATTAAGCCTCTTCGTCGTCTTTCATGAAAGCAGCAGCCTTGCTTGCATTGATTGCAGCTTCAGTTGATTTGTCAAGACGAGCTTTTGCAGCGCCTTTCTTCTTGTTAGGAGCCTTAGGAGCCTCACCGGCAGCTTCCATATCAACTTTTTCAGCTTTTCTTTCTTCCAGTCCTTCAGCGATAGCACCGCAGCAAGCATCAAGAATTACTTCGATTGACTTGTTTGCGTCATCGTTTGCAGGGATTACGAAATCTACATTGTTAGGATCTGAGTTTGTATCAACGATAGCAAATACAGGAATACCCAAACGGTTAGCTTCGCGAACTGCAATGTTTTCTTTCATTACGTCAACAACGAACAAAGCAGACGGCAGACGAGTCAAATCTGCGATAGAACCGAGGTTCTTGTCCAATTTAGCACGTTGACGTGAAATCTGAAGGATTTCTCTTTTTGAAAGGTTTGCATAAGTACCATCGTTAGTCAACTTATCGATAGTAGCCATTTTCTTCACAGCCTTACGGATAGTCGGGAAGTTGGTCAACATACCACCCGGCCAGCGCTCGATTACATAAGGCATATTAACAGAAGCAGCCTTGTCAGCTACAACTTGTTTAGCTTGTTTCTTAGTAGCAACGAACAGGATTTTCTTTCCTGATTTAGCAATTTGTTTCAAAGCTTCAGCAGCTTCGTCTACTTTTGCTGCAGTTTTATGGAGGTCAATGATATGAATACCATTGCGTTCCATGAAGATATAAGGAGCCATTGCAGGGTTCCACTTTCTTTTCAAGTGTCCGAAGTGGCAACCAGCCTCCAATAAAGTATCAAATGTTATTCTTGACATTGTGTTTATTCTTTTAAATCGTTTACATTCTTTTTTGTTTTCACCAACCACCGGGTAGTCCTTTCAAAAGTGGAATCCCGACAGTTTAGATACTAAACGCTTATTCAGTTCGGGTAGTTATTGAGCTTAATAGCAATAAACAAAAACCTACAAACTCAATATTAACGTTTACTGAACTGGAATCTTCTACGTGCTTTTGGACGTCCCGGTTTCTTACGTTCAACCTCACGGGCATCACGAGTCATGAAACCTTCAGCACGAAGTTCTTTCTTATCTTCCGGATTGATTTTTACCAATGCACGGGCAATAGCCAAGCGAAGAGCTTGTGACTGTCCGGTAAAACCACCACCATAAAGATTTACTTTAATATCATATTTCTCAGCTGCACCTAATTTTACCAGCGGCTGTTTTACTACAAACTGAAGAATAGTTGATGGAAAGTACTCTGCAAGGTCTCTCTTGTTTATAGTAATCTTTCCTGTACCTTCGCTAACGAATACGCGTGCAACTGCGCTTTTACGTCTGCCTAATGCGTTTACTACTTCCATTCCTTATTATTTAAGTAAGTTGATATCTATTGATTTCGGGCATTGAGCTTCATGTTTGTGTTCGCTACCTGCATAAACATATAAGTTGTTCAGCAATTTAGCGCCCAGACGATTCTTGGGAAGCATGCCTTTTACTACTCTCTTAACTAATTTCTCTTCGCCGTTCGGACGAGACATGATACGAGCCGGAGTCCACTCTTTCTGACCGCCTGGATAACCAGAGAATGTCAGATAAACGCGTTCGTTCCATTTGTTTCCGGTCAATTTAACTTTGTCAGCGTTGATAATAATAACGTTATCACCGCAATCAACATGAGGGGTAAAGTTTGGTTTATACTTTCCTCTCAACAGTTTCGCAACTTTTGCACCGAGGCGACCCAACACCTGATCGGTTGCATCAACAACAACCCATTCTTTGGTTGCTGTTTCCTTGTTTGCAGAAATGGTCTTGTAACTTAAAGTATCCACTCTTAATAAATTTTTAAATGTTAACTACTAAAAAACTTTTTTGCTAGCGATCCTAACCACTCTCGGACAGAGCTATTAACACGCTAAATTCTAAACTTTTATAACGTCTAGATAATAATCGGCTTGCAAAGGTACAGTTTTTCTTCTAATCTGCAAACAAAATCAGTGACTTTTATCTCAACCTGAGTAAGTTATTAGCAATACGGCCTCAAAATATCCGAAAAAAGCTTGTCATGCAGGTTGCATCCGAAGAACAGAGCCACACCTCCCGAGGCTATCTCTTGACATGAAAGTTATGACATCAGGAATCTCATCATCTGTATACCGTTTTTTAAGAGACATTTTCCCTGGAGATTTCAAGAAAAGATACGGTCTTGCAATGCATTGGTTCTCAACAAAAAGTTTATCCTTAGCTTAAGGATACATATCCTCAGGTTAAGGATACATATCCTCAGGCTAGAGATATATATCCTCAGGCTAAGGATAAACTTTTACCCCCGCATTGACGGACATTTGTTCAGAAAATATAAAGAATAGGACCGTAGGGTAAATGCCATCAGTCCAAAGCATGCAGACACTCTGTCCCCATTACGCCTAACGGGAGCAGATAATGCTGCAGCACTTTTCACACAGTTTGTCGGCAGGCATCACATTCTGAAACAAAAAATCAGTATATTTGCCACTATAAGACAAACCATCTAAAAAACATTATATATATGTATAAAAGAACAATTCTCCTTTTGGTATCAATACTGTTACTTACCAATCAGATTTATTCGCAGGAAAGCATGGAAATGAAACAGCAAGAACCTGTCAAATGTCAGTGGAACGGAGTGAAGGTTGCTTTTCTGGGCGACTCGATAACAGACTCCATTCATGTAGGAACCACCAAATGCTATTGGGAGTATCTGGCCGAAATGATTGGCATCGTACCTCAGGTTTATGCAAAAAACGGCAATCAGTGGAACGGAATATACAAACAGGCTGAAAAGCTGAAAAATGACGGCCGCCAGACTAATGCCATTATCATCTTTGCCGGAACTAATGACTACAATGCCGGAGTGCCTTTGGGTGAATGGTTCACAACTCAGGATATGGAAACAACCGTAAAGGGAGGAGTTAAGGAAATACGGAAGAAAAGAATCATGCAGATGGACGAAAGCACATTCAAGGGACGTATTAATAAGGTAATGGACTTTCTGAAGACAAATTTCCCGGAACAGCAGATTATCCTGCTTACTCCCATACATCGTGCCCAGGCGCGTTTCAGCAATGAGAACTGCCAGCCGGAAGAAGCCTTTCCCAACAAACTGGGACTTTATGTAGACGCTTATGTCAATACCGTCAAGGAGGCCGGAAACGTATGGGCCGTACCGGTTATTGACCTGAACAGCATATGCGGACTGTATCCCATGAACGATGCACATGCCGCCTATTTCCACAAGGCAGATACTGACCGCCTGCATCCTAATGCCAAAGGACACCTCAGAATGGCAAAGGCGCTCATGTATCAACTGATGGCCTATCCGGCACAATTTTAATCTATCTGAAAACAAAGAAGACTATAAAACAATAAATTGTAGTTAAAATAGGAATTAAAAAGAGAAACTTATAATATAATTTCTAAATTTGCTACAATTTGTAAATACTATAATAATTAACTAAATAATATGGTAAAGATAACAAAAGAAGCAGCATTGCTTTATCACTCACAAGGGAAGCCCGGAAAAATTGAGGTCGTTCCCACCAAGCCTTACCGCACACAGACAGATTTGTCACTGGCATACTCTCCGGGAGTAGCCGAACCGTGTCTTGAAATTGAAAAAGACCCTCATAAAGCTTACGACTATACGGCAAAAGGAAATCTGGTAGCCGTTATATCAAACGGTACTGCCGTGCTCGGACTGGGTAATATCGGAGCGCTGAGCGGAAAGCCCGTAATGGAAGGTAAGGGACTGCTGTTCAAGATTTATGCCGGCATTGATGTGTTCGACATTGAAATCAACGAAACCGATCCTGACAAATTCATCGAAGCTGTAAAGGCCATAGCTCCTACATTCGGAGGTATCAACCTGGAAGATATCAAGGCTCCGGAGTGTTTTGAAATAGAACGCCGCTTGAAAGAAGAGCTGGACATCCCGGTAATGCACGACGACCAGCACGGTACGGCTATCATTTCTTCGGCCGGACTGCTGAACGCACTTGAAGTGGCAGGAAAAAAGATTGAAGACGTGCGCATTGTGGTAAACGGTGCAGGAGCGTCGGCCATTTCATGTACCAAACTGTATGTTGCTCTGGGAGCACGCCGCGAAAATATCCTTATGCTCGACAGCAAGGGAGTCATCACTTCTGACCGTGAAAACCTGAGTGAAGGAAAACGCTTCTTCGCAACCGAGCGCCGCGACGTACATACACTGGCCGAAGCCATCAAGGGAGCAGACGTATTTTTGGGATTGTCAAAAGGTAACGTGCTCAGCCAGGATATGATTCGCAGCATGGCTGCAAACCCGATTGTATTCGCACTGGCCAATCCGACTCCCGAAATATCATACGAAGATGCCAAGGCTTCACGTCCTGACGTATTGATTTCAACCGGACGTTCGGATTATCCTAACCAAATCAATAACGTTATCGGATTCCCGTATATCTTCCGTGGAGCATTGGACACTCATGCCAGCGCCATCAACGAAGAAATGAAACTGGCTGCAGTATATGCCATTGCCAATCTTGCCAAGCAGCCTGTACCGGATGTTGTCAACGAGGCTTACCACGTAAACAACTTTACATTCGGTCCGGACTATTTCATCCCCAAACCGGTCGATCCCCGTCTGATTACCGAAGTTTCTACAGCCGTAGCCAAGGCTGCCATTGAATCGGGAGTTGCACGCAAGGAAATAACCGACTGGGATGCATACAAGACTCATCTGCGTGAACTGATGGGACAGGAAAGCAAGCTTACCCGACAACTGTATGAAACAGCCCGCCGTGACCCGCAACGCGTAGTGTTTGCCGAAGGTACTCACCCCAACATGCTGAAAGCTGCCGTTGAAGCCAAGGCTGAAGGTATATGTCATCCTATATTATTAGGTAACGAAGAAAGAATCCAGAAGCTGGCCAAAGAGCTCGACCTGAATCTTGAGGGCGTTGAGATTATCAACCTCCGCCATGACTGTCAGGCTGAACGCCGTGAACGCTACGCTCATATTCTAGCAGAAAAGCGCGGACGTGAAGGAGCAACCTTTGAAGAGGCTAACGACAAGATGTTTGAACGCAACTACTTCGGTATGATGATGGTGGAAACCGGAGAAGCCGACGCCTTCATCACCGGACTATATACCCGATATTCAAACACTATCAAGGTTGCAAAAGAAGTAATCGGCATACAGCCGGAATTCAAGCACTTCGGAACCATGCACATCCTGAATTCCAAGAAGGGAACATACTTCCTGGCCGATACACTTATCAACCGTCATCCGGACACAGACGTACTTATAGACATCGCCAAACTGGCACGACGCACGGTTGAATTCTTCAACCAGACTCCGGTTATGGCTATGCTTTCTTATTCTAACTTCGGTTCAGATGCCATTGGTAGCCCGGCAAAAGTGCACGATGCCGTTGAATACATGCAGACACACTATCCGGAACTGGCCATCGACGGTGAAATGCAGGTAAACTTTGCCATGAACCGCGAATTGCGCGACAGCAAATATCCGTTTACCCGCCTGAAAGGAAAGGATGTAAACACACTGGTATTCCCTAACCTGAGCTCTGCAAACTCAGCATACCAGCTGATACAGGCCATGAGCGAAACCGAAATGATTGGCCCTATCCAGATGGGATTGAACAAGCCTATTCACTTCACTGACTTTGAAAGCTCCGTACGCGACATCGTAAACATTACAGCGGTAGCCGTAATCGATGCAATTGTCGACAAGAAGAAAAGAGGATAAACCTCTACAGAGAATAATCCCCCACATAATGGAAAAGCCTGTCTGAAAACATTTAAATTCAGACAGGCTTTTCTGCTTATATATCCTCCGTATCGGGAATCACTTTATTCTGACGGGAACAATCGGCTGCATCTTTTCCTTATCCAAAGGTACTGCCTGATATTTCACACGGGCAAAATCAATGGTCTTCAAATCAATGGAACGGATGGCACTGTTGTACATCGTTCTGTAATACAACACCCGGTTCTGCATGTCAGTAGCCGAAGTCCACTGTGTAGCACTTGGAATGTCAACCGGCATTTGTCCCTCGGCAAACTCAATACCCAATGGAATATCGAAATTATTCAATATCTGAAAAGCCTGAAGTACGGTCTGCTTTGCCGTAGCCTGACGGGGAGCCGTGGCCTGATACCATGCCGCACGCACAAAACGTGAAGGAGGAGTTACGTCACCCGGAATACCCAGGAAGCCACTGCCTGCACCAAACGATGCCAACTGAACATCACCCAGTGATTTGGCTTCGGCCGTACCGGGGAAAAGATTCACGTAATTGTTCAGATTGGTCATCTGCCATTCGAAACCCGGCGAGTTGGTAAGAACACCCAACTTATTCTCGTAAAAGTGTGCCTTTCCATCTACAATCTCAAGAACCAGCTGACGTCCAGAAAGGTCGGAAAAGCGCCAGTGAACAGTAGAAGCACGGGGATCTATCGCTATCACATGTACTTTAGAAAGACCTTCCTGCACTTCCTCTATTGTTCTGAATGAAGCCAAGACCCAGGAAACCAATTGCAAATCGGCAATGCTTGCATCTTTTACACTGGCATTATAATCTTCATATTTACCGTAATGGGGGAAATAGAACAATCCGGCAGACAAACCGGCTTCGTTCAGGCCCTCTGCCACGAACTCCTTCTGTTCTACAGCCAGTCCTACATATCCATAACGCGAGGTAAACTTCATTCCTTCCGTTACTCCACCCGGAATGTATGACTGCTGCGTATATCCTCTGGGGACAATTACATACTGACTGTTCAGTTCACTTCCTCCCCACTCTATTGTACGCGCCAGTATTCTGACGCTATCTTTGGTCATCAGGGTAATTCCCGTACACGCACACACTTTGTTCCATCCACCGGCCATTATTACGGCCAATGTCAACAAAAATAATAATCTCTGCTTCATAATTCTCTTTTCTATTATAATACATTGCTAAATGTAACTACAAAAAGTAACAATTCAGCATAATTTACCAACAATTCAAGAGGTAAAGCATATTTTTAACATTAAGCTTTTCCAACCTGCAGATGAAAGACTTGAAATTTTTCATTCTGCATAATCTTTTTGAACAGCAATAGAGCATTTCAGATGCACGAGTTTATAGCAACCGTGTATTTCTAATATTATTCACAGCCGCAGACAGAACAATTTGTCAGAATCCAAGTATCTTATTATCTTTGCAAAGAGATATAGAACTTATTAAAAAAACAATGCATGAAAAGATTAAACCGTTACTCAGTCCACTTTGCAAGTCTTTTATTTACTTGTCTTCTTTGTATACCGACAAAGGCTGTTACTTCCAACGACAGTATACGAAATTCTTTGGCCGGTTACCTCTTGAATAAAGAAATCCCTGCAAGCCTGAATGCAACGCTAAGCATACGTCCGGTATTCCAGACTCATTTCAACTCTACACAGGATGACACAAAAGGAGCTTTCCGGTTTGATTATCTGATGCTGAACCTCAGAGGAGATATAACCGACAAGCTTTCCTATTATTATACTCAAAGACTGCATGAAGGAAACCGCGCATCTACAGTAGAAAATTTGTCGAAAAGCATAAATTATGCCTACATACAATACAAGTTTACACCCCGTCTGCATACCATTGTCGGGAAACAAGCCATTCTCTACGGAGGATTTGAATATTATGAATCACCCGTAGATGTATTCACTTACAGCACCAGCAACAATTATCTGAGTTGTTATCAAATCGGTCTGAGTCTTTCCTACAAGGCCAATGAACAAAACGAATTGTGTGCACAAATAACCAATAACCGGACTGCGAGCATGCAAGAGACCTATGGAGAACTCCCCGATAACATAAAAGGTTCATCAGTACCTCTTCTTTATTCGGCAGGATGGAACGGTTCGTTCATCAACGACAAACTGCAGTTCCGTTATGCGGCATCTGCAGCAGAAGTAGCAAAGGGCAGATGGGCTTTCATGATTGGAGGTGGACAGCAAATAAATCTTCATCCGGTAAGTCTCTATCTGGATGTTCTCTATCAGCGTTCTTCCATTGACTATCTGGGAGCCGTCCGCGAATTATACGTCAACAACGAGGGTATACAAGGAGCCAGCGGAATGCAATGTGTAGAATACCTGACTGTTGTTTCCAAAATCAATTTACGCCTGCATTCACAATGGAATATCCATTTGAAAGGATTTTATGATCAAGGATCGGTATATAAGGAAAAAGGAAACATTCAAAAAGGAAAGTATCTGCAATGCTGGTGCTATGAAGGAGGAGTGGAATATTACCCACTGCCGAAAACCGACCTTTATTGTTTTCTCAATGTATCAAACAAGGCTTACCGGCAAACAAACAAAAGCAATATCATAACTCCCGACAGAGAAACAAATCTGAAGCTGGGATTTGTATACAGAATACCGCTAATATAACAAAAACAGTTTTCATCTTAAGGCCATAGGGTTTTAAGATGAAAACTGTTCAATAAATTATCTTATCAACACAGACTAGAAACGCTTTACATAGCGATGACAGTCCGGCTCTCCTCCATTCTTTTCAAAATAATGCTGATGATATTCCTCTGCGGGCCAGAATGTGGAAGCTGGCGTCAGACGAGTCACCACATCCAATCCTCCGTTACGCAAGACTTTAATTAAAGACTCGGCAATATGCTTCTGTTCTTCATTCATGTAAAAAATCTCAGAACGATACTGAGGACCTATGTCTGTTCCCTGACCGTCAGTCTGAGCCGGATCATGAATTTCAAAGAAACGTTTAGCCAAAGTCTCATAGTCAACAAGCGTTCTGTCGAATGTTATCCTTACAGCTTCTGCATGTCCTGTTGTATGTGACTTCACTTCTTTATATGAAGGACTGGCCTTATGACCACCAATATAACCGGCCTCTATTGAAATGATACCCGGCAATTGCTTCATATAATACTCCACTCCCCAAAAGCAGCCTCCTGCGAATATGGCTGTTTCTATATTTTCTGATAATACTTTATCCATAATACAATATTTATTTGAGAGCAAATTAAAGACTTTTTTTTGAATGCAACGAAAATTCCCAGTAAAAAGAAAGTTAGCCATACTTCATATGTGATTCCGGACTGTCAAGTCAATCCATAACAGCTTCTTTCTACTTCACACATATCTGTAAGCCCAAAAGGAAAATCCCCAAAACACTTTCCAATAACTTTTCCTGTGAGCCGTAAAACTTTATGCGCTCCCCCACTAAAAATCGGGTGAGCCCCTACCGGCGCACATATACAAAATTTCGAAATTACAAACAAAAAAAAATCCTCCGCAGTATGTTTCAACTTGCGGAGGATTCCACTCTTCTTTAAAAACGGCGACTACCTACTCTCCCACTTGCGCAGTACCATCGG
>OBKR01000626.1_pt1 | contig 37375 bp, 59 predicted proteins | sample 1518991 | NCBI WGS metagenome assembly OBKR01 (sample SAMEA2452117, study PRJEB22498) | human gut metagenome | biome: human feces; feature: human gut; material: feces | place: Australia | collected 2012
AGTCCCGGCAGCTCAACCTAACCGCACTGATTTTCAGTGCGGTATCTTTTTTGTTATATAATCTGTTGTATTATACGATCGAAAAACCGTCCCTACTTGAAGAACGGATGGTTGCTCAATATCTCGGCATTCTCCTCTGCAGATACGCGGATGTACTTCAGAAACGTGCTCTCCAGGCGGTGCCCCGTGATCTTCATGATAGCAATGGTGGGAACGCCTGCCTTGTAGGCGTTCGTCGCAAATGACCTGCGGGCCGTGTGGGAGCTGACAAGCTGGTATTTCGGGAGCACGACCTCCGTATTGTGCCCTCCGACATTCTTGTTGACGAGTACCTCTTCGTCGATGCCGGCCATACGGCACAAATCCTTGATGTGGGCGTTCAGCTTCTGGTCGCTTACCGTGTCGGACAGATCGAACCCGCTGTCGATAATCTCCCGGACGACGGGATGGATCGGTATGACCACCGGCGTCCCTGTCTTCTGCGTCTTGATCGTGATGAACTTGCCGATATGCGCATCCCGCAGCCGCGAGAAGTCGGACACCCGTAGCCCGGTGTAGCAGCCGATCAGGAACAGATTGCGCGCTCGGTTGAGTGCCGAGATACGTTTCGTCAGCCAGTCGCCGGATATGGGGTGTTTCGGGTCCTGCACCGTCGATTCGTCGATCTTCAATGAGCGGATCAGGTCCAGCTCCTCCGGAGACAGATACACCGAATCGGCTGTGTCGTTCGGACACGTGAAGTCCCGGTGGACTGTGCCGGTTCCGTCATGCAGGTGGTCGACATCGCGGGCCTCCTTGTATACCTGCTTTATGACCTTCATGATATTCCCGAAGTAGTTCCGCGAGAATCCCTGCGCGAAGAACCACCGCTTGAAGCGGTTGTAGAAGTCGATGTTTACGTGGTCGAATTTCACCCGGTAGCGGGCGAATGTCTCGAACTCACGCAGCTTGTTGAGCACGACCCGGTATATCTTCACCGTATCAGTCCCCCGGACGTTTTGATAGCGCGGGATGTAGACGTTCGCAAGATACTCGGCGAGGTACTGGGGTCCTTCCGTCGTCTCTTCGCGTCCTGATGCTGACAATTCGGCAATCTTCGCCGAGAACTCCTCGGATGTAGGGACCCGTCGGCGGTCCATGAAATAGCGGTATGCGCGGCGGCCTATCTCCTCCCAGCGGTCAATGGCGGCATTGACAATGTTCCCGTCAAAATCGGCTGTCACCTTCGCCTGCTGCTTCGCCGCATTCCAATACTTCGGGGGTAGACCTACTCCGATGCTCTTGCGATACTGCTTGCCGAATATCGACATGAGCATCACGACCGTGGCCTTCGGGCGGTGCTTGTTGACTATCGTGAAGGTGACCATTCGATTGGACCTATTTATCCCGGCTCAAAAGGAATTTGCCAATGGATGCCACGCACCACAGCAGTGCGCCGAACGAGAACGATCCGATTCCGGAACCGATCAGATATCCGGCGTTGAGCTCACCGACGATGAGGTTGTAGATTCCGAATGCCGCAGCGATGACGCCCACAGCCAGGAAGAGATATCCCATGGCATTTGCAACGGCGGCCGATGATTTCAGTTCTTTGAGAATTTTTTCTGACATAGTATCTGTTATTTAATCTTCCAGTCATACGGTACGACAACACGCTCGGTCATGCAATCTTTTATGAAATTGAAGGTCATGCCGTTTTCGGAGGTGATGGATATGTCCGACCAGCTCTTCCAACCGTTGGGATTGAATGTCGTGTTGCACAAGTATTTTTTCGCCGCTCCGGTGCCGATGATGATATTGGGCCATCCTGATTGTAAATTTGGAGCGCATGATTCCAAGACCCATCCCTGGTCGGTGAAGTTGACGACCTTAACTTTCGCCTGGAACCTTGCACCTCCGTCAAGCACAATGTTCAACGTAGGATAATATTCTCCACCTTTCAGACCGTAGATGGTATAGAATTCATAATTTTCATCGGTGTACGTTTTCCCCATGTCGACGGTCGACTGTACATCGGGTATTAACTCGGCAAGGTAATCGGGCACAAGCACCTCGAATCCGTCTCCGGTCAGAGTGTCTGCCATCATGCACACGCCTCCAAATCCTTCGATATATGCACTTCCGAAGAAGACGGTGCGGTTTGAATATTTGGGTGTTTCTGTTTCATTGTTTCTTGCACATCCTACCAATACAATGGATAACAATATTACTATATACTTATACATCTTTCACTTGTTAGCTATTCGATTGATATTTGCGACAATACTTATGATGAATATTGCGGCGAACACAACAAACACAAATGTCGGATTGATCCAGTCGGCCGCAACCGCTACGACGAGGAATATCATCAACCCCACAACGATAACCCCTCCGACCGTGAGCTGCATATCTTTTCGGTCCTTCTCGTGCTGCGCTTTCAACTTCTCGGTCTCTGATCGGAGGCGCACGATCTCCGCATCGCGGCGTGCTACCTCGGCCATTTGCCGGGATATTTCCTTTTGCGCATTCTCCAGCGCACGCGCATACTGGGTCTTCAGTCGTTCGATCTCCGCCGCCATGCCGTTGATCCCGCTGTCAGCCGTTCTTCGGCTCCTTCTACGCGTTTTACCCGGGTTAGCGATATCATTGTAGGCTTCGTTCACCCGTTTGATCAGATCGTCGAAAAATGGGTCTCCGTCGTGTTTGTCCGGATGGAGCTTGCTGACGTACATTTTGTACGCCTTCTTCACCTCTTCCAGGGTCGCATCCGGTGTCAGCCCCAATATTTCGTACGGGTCCGTCATTTTACAGTTGTCGGCGGTTCAGCTTTCCTTTGACCAAAAATATCTTCAGTACGTCGTTGCGCGGGACAATCGTGTCGCCGGCATACTTCGGGTTTGTCGCCCGAAGTATGAAGTTTTGCCGGTCCTCCGACAAATATACGTTTTTTATCGTTCGGAGATTATCGCAGGCGGCATTCGTGATGACGAGATACGGCTCGCCCCAAAGCATCGAATCGACATTGCGAATTTCTCGGACGAGAATCACCTCTCCGGGGTAGAAGTCCGGGACCATGCTGTCGCCGTATACGGGGAATGCGGCGTCGCAGTCGTTCAGTGGCGGAAAGTTGATATAGTATTGCACCTCTTCGCGCACGTCGTGAAACGACTCCGTTATGGATGCCGTCACATCCATGTCATAATAAGGTATTCCCTTCCCGTCTGACGCATTATTCTCCGATTTAGTCATCTCTCCTCGTCCGGTTAGAATCCAATCCGGACTTGTGTCGAAGTATTTTGCAAGTAATTCTATTGTGCTGCTGCTTGGCTTTGCCGTTGAATTATTGATAATTCGGCTCATTGTCGCCTGCGACACACCTGTATGCATCGAAACAATATAAGGCGTAACGCCTTTATATTCAAGCAGTTTTTTTATTCTTTCACCTATACCCATAAAAATAATTGCATTTTACTTGCATAATGCTTGCATTATACTTATATTTGCAATGTGAACGCAACCGATACCGCAAAGATACGGCGACGGTTCACGGATTGAAATAGCAAATATATATAATTTTTTGAGAACAGATGAAATATCCGCAATCGAAATCATTCAACAAGGGCCTGCGAGAAGTGGCATACGGCAAGCACAAGGAGCTGAAGTCAGCTCTGATGAAAGCAATCGGAATCGCCTCCGAGCCAATATGGCGCAAGTACCGTGACGGCCAGACGAAATACCTCGACGTAGACGTCGCCCGTCGCATCGAAGAGACGTTTGCCGCATTTGGCGTGAAGAATCCCTGGGGAGAGTAGCCATGAAGACGGATTCCATACTCTCAAAGGCCGAGGCACGCGTATCGCGTGGGTACGTGGAGGGATTGAGCGGCAAGGAGATCGCCGACCGTCTATGCATATCGTACAACACGGTGATCCGCCACACGCAGAATATCTACGAGAAGATCGGCCGGCACTCCATTCACGGGCTGGTGGCGTGGTGGTTCTGCGCGAACTTCGACATTGAGCTGGAAGAGATAATCCGTCGCATCGGGGCCGCCTGCCTGCTGGGTTTGTTCTGTGCCTACACCTTCGGAGGCGGGGAGTTTGAGCGAACGGCACGCCGGGCACGACGCAGTCGCCGGGAAGTTGAATATGTAATCGGAGGACAGGATTATGATAGCATTGAATTCGACGAATGACATACTTGCCGAGAATATGGCACTGAAGGAGCAGCTTGACCGGGCCCTTCGGATCATGGCGAACCATCCGCTTACGGTAGCCGAAACGTGCGAGGCGTTGAAGATCAACCGAGACACCGTGAGAGACTATCTGAAACGCGGGATCCTGCGACGGCATCCGAAGTCCACCAGCGGCCGGGTTTTGATATTCGGCGACGAGGTGGTGACGCACACGAAAAAGGATCTGCGCCGGATCAAGAGATGCAAGAAATGGGGAATCAATCCAGACACGATATGACAATGACAGAACGCTGGCCCTATCATGGGGTCGAATTCCAGGTCTACGACCTGACGCCGGAAGAAGCATACAGGTAGAGCATCCGGGACTATATAACCAGCAGAAAGGGTATTATCAAGTGCGCGATAAAGCGGTGGATAGGTATCAAGTAAAACAAACAATTCATATATGAACACTAACTACGAAAAGATCAAGGCCGACCTTTTGGCCTTTGGAAAGAAAAACGGCGCCTGCGTAGAGCAGTATCAGCGGCTCTATAAGGCGGAGAGCATCGAAGAGGTAATATCCGTCGTCAAAGACAATTTTTGGTGGTGCGCCAAATATCGAGACTTTGCCGACGTGATTATGGCCAACCGCGAGCAGTTTTCCGAGCATCAAATATGGGCCAATCAAGATGTCGAGATTCGAGAAGGCGTAGGCTATTTGGTCGCAACCGAAGGCGAGATCAACGCCACGAGCTACGGCACCTCGACGATCAACGCCGAGAGCTACGACACCTCGACGATCAACGCCGAGAGCTACGACACCTCGACGATCAACGCCAAGAGCTACGACACCTCGACGATCAACGCCAAGAGCTACGACACCTCGACGATCAACGCCGAGAGCTGCGGCACATCGACGATCAACGCCAAGAGCTGGGGCACCTCGACGATCAACGCCGAGAGCTACGACACCTCGACGATCAACGCCGAGAGCTGCGACACCTCGACGATCAACGCCGAGAGCTGGGGCACCTCGACGATGATTATCCGCACATCGACCATTGAATGCAAGGTGAAAGATCAGAGCATCGCCCGCTATGTTTACGAGAATCGCATCGTAGTAGCTGATGATTCGATCAAAGTTGAGAAGGCGGAAGAGTAACAACTGCAGGGTGTGTAGCTCAACGGTAGAGCGCTGTATGATGGCTATATATTGACGCGCGCAATTGCTATCAGGGCAGAGGTTGCCGGTTCGAATCCGGCCACACTCCCAAAGCTGATAAGCAGCAAATAGTTCTTTGACATAATTTATATCGTCTGAAACGACGTTAAACCCGGAGACCGACTTGGCGGCGACCGGGCGGGCAACCGACAAATACCAATAATCGAGCGATGATGCGGAGCGATCCGCGGAGCCGAAACGACTTACCCGGTGTGGCTTGACAGCCTATCCGGGTGCAAACCAAAACTACAAGGATATGGTACGAAACCCACAACGCGAAATCCTCGCCTACCTGCTGGGGGGGGGTAGGCTGACGGTACAGAAGGCATCGCGGCTGTTCGAAACTACCGAGCTGCGGAAGATCGTCAGTCGGCTGCGACGCCGCGGGCAGCCGATCGAGGACGTCATGCACTACGACACTACCCGGACGGGCCGACGGGTCCAGTTCAAGGAATACTTCATGAGGGCTTCCGGCTCCCGTAAATAGCCGGACACACATCACACACTTCCTTTCAGGTTAGACCATCCCGCCGCCATCCGTGAGGCCCGCGGCGGTTCCGCCCCAATCTTGCCCGGCAGGGTAAGGGGCGGATTTGGGCCTTTAGCTCAGTAGGTCAGAGCAGCGGACTCATAATCCGAAGGTCGCAGGTTCAAGCCCTGTAAGGCCCACAATGCCCCGTGGTGTAACGGCAACACGTCAGACTTTGGTTCTGAAATTCTCGGTTCGAGTCCGGGCGGAGCAACAACAAATTTACAATACTATGAAATACCCCACAGATAACAGAGGGCGCGAGGTCGTGCCGGTGCGCATCGACAGCCACACGGTGGTTATGGTTCCAAAAGACAAGGTTACGCCGGACTATGCCGAGCAGTTCAAAAAGAAGTGCGAACGGTCGCAGAGGTTAGCTATGAACTTGATGTGATATGGAAACGAAGATATGCACTAAATGCGGCAGGGAATTGCCGTTGAGTAAGTTTTACAAAAATAAAAAAACAAAATGCGGGGTAACGGGTATGTGTAAGACCTGCTATAAAGATTATTACTCTGAAAATAAGGAAAGAATTGCCGAACAAAAGCGTAAGTATCGCACCGAGAATAAAGAGATAATTGCCGAACAAAAGCGTAAGTATCGCACCGAGAATAAAGAGATAATTGCCGAACAAAAGCGTAAGTATCGCACCGAGAATAAAGAGATAATTGCCGAACAAAAGCGTAAGTATGTAGAAGAATTAAGAGAACCGTATATTAAGGCTAAACTAAAAAACCAGCTCATTCCGATAAACGAAACTACCATAGAGTTACAGCGCAACCGCTTACTTCTTAAACGATATATTCGAGAACAATCCAAAAACGCATGATTATGAAAAACTTGAAACCCATTACCAATGCCCGCGATCTGATGACCGATCTCGGACGCGCTTATGCCGATGTTAGAAACGGGAAAATAGAACTTAAAGAGGCGGCTATCCTTTCCAACCTTGCCGACAAAATGATCGGATGCGCCAAGTCGGAAATCAAGTACCGGCAGGCCCGGAACGAGCGGCCAGATATTCCGTTCTTCGAGTGCGAAGAGTGCGACGAGTTATCAAAATCCGACGAATAATTTTGCCAATTCAAAATGAATCGCTATATTTGTCACTGCCAAACAACTGCATTGCGCAGCTTATAAGTACATACGAAGCTCTTTTGGGCGTGTTCCCGTAGCACTTCTACTCTGCGTAGTTGTGGTTGTTTGGCGACAATAGGGGGCACGCCCTCTTTTTATACATACGTCAAACCAAACTTGTGTTCTACGAATGCCAAACAACGACACAAGTGGGACCCGGGTACAAGGTACCCAGCAGCTCACCGTACAGCCTACGAAACAGGCAGAGATCCGCTACAGAAACATATCCAGGAGCATGATGCTCCGAGCAACAGAGACGGATCGTCCATGCTCATTCCTTGTGACAATATTCGGTTCGCATTCTGACCGCAATCGGGCAGAAATGTCGCGAACATACGAAGAACGACATCCGCTGATGGCGATAGGCCGTGCCGTATGTCAGTTCAAGGAGGAGTACTTCGGATACCGAATTGACGGTATTATCGCAAAGATCAAAATCGTAAAGTGATGGCACACCTTGTAACCTTGCTGCTGTGGCTGGGAGCCATTGCAGTAGTGTTCGGTATCGTATACTCCGACAAGCGCATCTACAACGCCGTGGATGACATTCTCAATAGGTTATTTGAACAATTTGACTAATCATGAACACACAGAAAGTCATGCCCATAATCACTATCAACGGTGTCGAATACGGCATCTACCGCAGTGAGTTCATCAAGGGACAGCGTAGCGTGTTGCGGCAGACGGCGGAATTTTGCCTGAAAGACAAATCGCTACTTGAGTTTTGGCGCAGCGCCGTGAAGGCCATATCCGGCAAGCCGGACTGCGACCAGGATGGGGTGATATACACCAGCGAGGAAATGGACGTGTTCCTCGGTCCCTGGTCGATCGACATCCGCCACGACTACAAGTGGACCGAAAAGCCTGGCGGAGATACCTATATGGGAATATCCGAGCCTTATGCCGAGCTGCATAATAGCTTCGAGGTTGTCGGGGCATATGACGTGGACAACGACGAGAGCCTGCCCGGCATCGTCTATGTGCTGAACGCCTACTACAAGAATCACCAACAAGAAATATTCAAAATTCAATAACCAATGACCAGAATTGAATATACGATAAACGGCATATACGCCGGCAGCGATCAAGTGAATCGCATTTTGACGCCCCAAGAAATTGACAAATATATTCGGGCGGCGCGCCGAGAAATTGGCGACAATATGAAACACGATGTATCATTTATCGTCGAATAGCTATGTGCGAGATGAAAAGCATAACCAAAGAGCAGCAGGACATGTTGTCCAGTCCGCTTCCGGCCGAGGCGGTATCGCCTCACCCGTCAAAGAAATTTCTTTCTACAATCAAGTCAATCTATGTTACCGAACGTATCAACGCGGTGTTCGGCGTAGGTAAGTGGAGAACAGAGACTGAGGTAATAGACAAGGAGGGGAAAATGGTAGTCGTGAAATTGAAGTTCTCCGTACCCGACTACGGCATATACTACGAATGCTACGGAGGTAACGACAACTCCGATCTCGGAGATGCGTACAAGGGAGCAACAACAGATGCACTCACGAAGGTAGCATCGTGGATGGGCATAGGTGCGGAGGTTTTCAAGGATAAGAAGAATGCGCATCAGGAACCGGCCGCCGCACCCACTTCGATATCGCCGCAGCAAAAGACGCCCGTCAAGTCCCGAAATCGTATCACGATGGATATGATAGACGACAACAAGAAGTGTAACGCGCTGCTGGAGCATATCTACAACTACTATGTAAATGACGGCTATCCGGAGGAGTGGGACGCCGGGGCAAGACTTCTGAAATCATACGATGCCGATGTCAATGTAGTTGATAAGTTTACAGATCTTTTTGAATCATACCGGCAAGCCCGGCTTAACTACCGATAACTATGGAACAAGGCATCTTATTGCTCAACACGAAATCCGCTGCGGAAATGGCTGAAATGGCCGTTTCTGCGGTGGTAAACGGGGACATCGACCCGATCAAGGCGCACATCAACGTCAGCCGTATGGAGGCTGCGATCAAACTCTACAAGGACAACGAGGACGTGCGGCGCATCACCCTTGACGAGCTGGCCAAGTATGGCAAGACGGCAACGTTCGGAGACTGCAAGTTGGAGGAGGCCGAGACGGGCGTCCGATACGACTATTCCGGATGCGGAGACAGCAAGCTCGCCGAGTTGTACGATCGCATGAATCAACTGAAGGCCGAGATCAAAGGCCGAGAAGATATGCTCAAGCACCTGCAACCGCAGGGGGCCGCAGACCCTGATACGGGAGAGATCATGTATCCGCCGGTGAAATCCAGCAAAACGAATATCAAAACAACTTTTAAAAATAAATAGCAATGGCAGATTTAATCAATGTTTCACTTTGCCTTTCGGATATTCCGAAGGACAAGATCAAGGTAGGTAAGAATGGCAAGAAATATTTGTCGGTCGTCGTATCGAAACTACGAGAGGTGGACGCATACGAGAATACGCACAGCGTATTTGTCAATCAGAGCAAGGAGGAGCGCGAGCGCAAGGATCCGCGGACGTATATCGGGCGAGGCAAGGAGGTAGTATTTCGAGAGGCTGATCCGACGCCGGCCCAGGTTGACGATATGCCGGCGGCTACCGAAGTAGACGACCTTCCATTCTAACGGGGCGTATGGCAATCTATGATCTGAACACCGGCATCGACCGGGAACGATTCAAGCGTCGAGTGAATGCGCTGTATGAACGCCGGGCCGTTGTCGAGTGTTCAGAACATAAGCCCAAGCGGACATCCCCGCAGAACAGATACCTCCACGTCATTCTCGGAGAGTTTGCGATGCAGACCGGGAACACCATGAATTACGTGAAGGTGGAATATTTCAAAAGGCTGTGCAATCCGGAGCTGTTTGTACGGAAAATGTACGACAAGCTGGCCAAGCGAGAGGTGGAACAACTACGGTCAAGCCGGGATCTCGATATGGGCGAAATGACGACGGCGATCGAACGGTTCCGCAACTGGGCAGCGGCGGAGGCCGAAGTATATCTCCCGTCACCTGATGATGGCGATTGGATAGCCTTCATAGAACGAGAAATGCAACACCAAAAGGTTTGGTTATGATATGGCAAACAACAAGACCGGACTGAACTACTACAACGTCGACACGGATCGGTATATGGATATACGCATCCGGCGGCTTGTAAAGGATCACGGATGCAGGGGTCTTGCTGTTTACGACTATTTGCTGTGCGAAGTATACCGGGTACAAGGCTGTTTTGTTGTGTGGGACGAAGTGACTGCCTTCAACGTGGCCGAATACCTTGGGCTGAAGGAATCGAATGTTTTAGAGATCGTGAGATACTGCGGCGCGGTGGGTCTTTTCGACAAAGAACTGCTCTCTCGTGGGATCATCACCTCGGCATCCATCCAACGGCGATACATCGAAATGTGCAACCGGTCAAAACGCAAGATTGCCGAAATTCCGGAAGAATGCCGGATTATTCCGGAAGAATCCCCGAAAACTCCGGAAGTTTGGACACAAAGAAAAAAAGAAAGAAATATATCTACTACGACTACTACCGCGCGCGAGGATTTGGACGATTCCGAGGATTCGGTAAATGACTTTTCGGCAACCCCCGAAAAAGGTTGCGCGGAAAAAGTCCCCCCGCAGGTGCCCCCAGGGACATACTCGCTGGTGCCGATCGGCGAGCTGGCCGAGTGGATGAAGTCCGAAACGGCATGGATCGAGCAACTTTGCATCAACATGCACAAGGATCCGGAGTACATCAAGCGCAAGATCGACGAGTTTGCGGCGCATTGCGCCAACAACGGAGAGACGGCCAAAGACAAGGGAGACTGCAAACGTCACTTCAACAACTGGCTGCGGAAGGTAGAGCAGCAACCGAACAACAACTACACAAATGGCAAACGAACTTACAACAAGACAGAACCCCCAAGCGCCGACGAGCTTGACCGCGCCATTGCGGAAGGATTCGCTCGCGCTCACACTCGCCAAGAATGGGAGTAGCGAGGTGTCCGTATTCGGATCGACGCCCGCAACTGTGATGCAGATCCGGCAGAGCGTGCACAAGCTGTCCGTGGCATTCCCGCAGATGAGCCAGGATTTCTTCAACCTGCTGGTCGAGCGCATTGCCAAGACGAATATGTCGTCCCAGAGACTGGAATACGCCGTAAACAAAGTGCTCGATACGTTCACGTACAAGCAGCTCACAATCGCCGACATTTTGAGCCTTGACGTCAGGTGCCGGGTGTTGTCTTATGCGGAGATGTGCAACGAAGCAGCTCGCCGCAATGTTTCCACCGATGACTACGCGCCGGTCCGCATCGGAGGATCAGACAAGCCCGGATGGGTTTCGAAGGTAGACAAGGCGAGATACAATATTCCCGACGAGTTATGAAGTACATCGGAATAGACCCCGGAAAGAAAACCGGATTTGCAGTTTGGGATCACGACGCGAAGTATCTGGCCGAGGTGTCCACAATGTCCATCACGCAGGCGATGGAGAAGGTTCGGATGTTGTCCGACATTCTCGGACGGGATAATATCCGCCTGTTCATAGAGGACGCCAGGCAAAGGACGTGGTTCGGCAACAGCGGCCCCGAGAAGTGGAAGGGCGCCGGAAGCATATGCCGGGACAGCACGATATGGGATGACTTCTGCAGAGAGTTGGGCGTAGAGTATCGCATGATTGCCCCGAGATGCAACACGACGAAATTGAAGGCGGCGCAGTTCAAAACGATCACCAAGTGGCAAGAACGGACAGACGAACACGCAAGAGACGCCGCCATGCTCGTTTTTGGGCGGTAAATTTCGACGATCTGTCCCGGCGTGGATAGTTTATTCACTTGAATAAAATAATCGAAAATATGGCATTTTTACACGCAAGTTTATTTTCGGGTATAGGTGGATTTGACATCGCCGCCGAGTGGGCCGGATGGGAGAATGCCTTCAACTGCGAGATCGACCCGTTCTGCCGCCAAGTCCTGAAATATCATTTCCCAAATGTAGTTCAGTATGAAGACATCAAGACAACAGACTTTACCGTTTGGCGAGGAAAAATCGACGTGCTCACCGGAGGATTCCCGTGCCAAGATGCAAGCCTCGCCAAAAGACATGGAGGAGGCCAGCAAGGAATCAACGGAAGCAGAACCGGATTGGTTGTTGAAATGCTGCGTGCAATCAAAGAGATCAAGCCAAAGTTTGTTGTTTCCGAAAACGTCTCAAACCTTATACGAACAAACGGGGGACGAGACTTCTTGTTTATCCTCAATAGACTGGCCTCAATGGGGTATTTTTCAGAATGGAGAATTACAAGTTCGTCAGAAGTCGGTGCCCCGCACCGGAGGCCGAGGCTTTACATGGTTTCTTACCCCGGTAGCATCCGATTACTTGAGGGCGAATCTTTCTTCTCCAATGTACTCTCGCCGGTTAGAACGGTCTGCAGGGTGCTTGCCGGAGCAACTTTCAAGATTGGGATTCCGTGGGAAGATGAACTACCAATTTGCCTTGATGATTATGGGATTCCCTCCGGATTGGTTGGAACTCGAACCGAAAAAATAAAGCACTCGTTTCACTCCCCTGGGAATGCCATTACTCCGCAAGTGGCTTACAAGATATTCAATAAAATAACAAAATACGAACAGATATGAAACACCAAGTAACCATGCCATTGCGCCTTGAAAATGGCAAGTTTTGGAGAGGAGACGTGGAAGTCCCTCCCGAAATAGGCAACACCGAACATATTGCCTTACTACGAAAAGCAGAAAAGGAGTTGGATGAGGCTGAAAAGAACGGTATCAATGTTTCTACAGATGTGTATGATATACAATATTCTATATGCGTCAAATTTACTTGTCTCTGCGGAAATAAATTAGAGGCTGACGATAGACATATATATGCCGATGATGTTATGGAAGTTGAAGATGCTGAATGGGACGGAGGCACCGTAGTATGTCGAAAATGCGGTCGTGAATACGAAATTGAAGACGGTAAAGCGAAACTTGTAAAATGAGCATGGAAAACCAAGTAACGAGCATCGAGCAGTCGAGGCGGCTGCTGGAGCTGGGAGTGCCGGCGGAGAAGGCGAGCATGGTGTGGTGCCAAAAGGTGCTTTCTTTTGCTGACGGAATAGACTATGAGGCGGCCAATAAGGCAGGAACTGAACTCATCCCCGCCTTCACGGTTGCGGACCTGCTGGGAATGCTGCCTACTATTATCAGTTACAAGGATAGGCTATATTATTTATCAGTTCGTATTATCGGATATGATTGTTCAGTAGAATATATACTACACGATTGTGTTGAAGGAGTAGCGTATATAGGCGCATTGAACACCATGATTAACTCATTGTTCAATGCCATCGAATGGCTTTTGGAGAATGGTATAAACATCAAACTATAAACCGACGAGAAAATGATCGAGAAAGCATATAAGTTCATCGACGATGACGCCGTGATGATGAACAACGGCGACCGCATGGTGGACGCAAGCACGGCGTATATGGCTGTAGACTATGCAGAGATAGAAATGGCCGAGAAGGCCGCCCAGCTATTCGAGCAATTCATGTCCGGAGTGTTTCAAGGAGATACACCGAAGAAAATGGCTGAAGAGTTCAAACAAAGACTGAAAGAGTGATGGCCTTTTTAACCCCGTGTTTCGTCCGGATCGAGGATCCGGCGGAACGAAAGAAGCTGATCGAATGGCTTGAGGAGATCGGGTACGAGTATGTGCGACCTCCCAAAGAGGAAGTATTGGGAAACAAAGTAATATGCGAGTCATCGTATTGTGGTACGGCGCATGACGAACAAACATTTTCCACGGCAGAATACATTGACGCAGGCACCTCCGTCGAACTTTTTCGCTCCCTTGCCGCGATGAACGACGAGAATTGCTTGGAGCAATGGTTTACAGATGGCCAAAATTGGGGATTGTGTAAGGATAAATATTGGGCGGTTCAAATAGCTAAATGGGACGTGGAAGGGAACGACGATATGCTCGAAATGGCTATCAGCCCACAATGCCACAAGGCGACCGCCGAGGAGATTGTCGAATACTTCAAAAAGAGAGAAAAATGAAAAAGATAATGTTCAACGACCGATACGGTTTGACGCAGGCGGTGCTGGATGGCCGCAAGACTATGACAAGACGACAAGTTCCAGCGAATTGGCGGTTAGGCAAATCAAGGTACTATATCGGCGAGGTTGTGGCTGTGGCGCAGAGCTACAAGGATGCGGGCGTAAACCCCGATTCTATTGTGTCGTACAAGGATGACGGAACGCCCGTTACGGCTATTCATTCGCCCGGCTGGACAAACAAGATGTTCACCCGTGCCGACCTTATGCCGCACCGAATCCAAATCACCAGTGTCCGGATCGAGCGGTTGCAGTATATAAGCGACGAAAGCTGCTTGCGGGAGGGAGTAAGATACGAAAAAGAGTTGGCCACGTCTCGGCCATACGGTTGTTCCAACGAATACGGAGCGTTTGTAGAACTTGGCAGCACTCCCCGCGAAGCCTTTGCTGCGCTTATCGACAAGGTGTCAGGCCGCGGTACGTGGGAATCGAATCCCTACGTCGTGGTCTATCAATTCGAATTGGTGAAATAGCGAGATTCTCGCGAAACATCGAAATAATTATGAAAACGATCCAAGAAATAGCCATTGAGAAGATACCTGAGGCTTTCGACCCCTATGAAATACTTCCGGCAAGAGCAGGCCATTTGGTGAATATTGAAAGGCGTGGATTTATTGAAGGAGCTGCTTTCGTGAAGAAAGACCTGACCCTCTGGCACGACCCGAAGGTGGAGTTGCCGGAAACGGACGTCGAGGTGCTGGTCATGGTGCACGCGGACGGGCACACCTACGACGTGATGCGGTACGACAAGCAAGGATGGTGGCAGAAGGCCCCGTGCGGCGGATGGTGCGCTCCAAACAACGCGCCGATCGGATGGCGGTATATTCACGAACTATAACCGTAGACGTATGAAAACATGCGACGAATGCGCAAATTATGAATGCGACAACTTCGATGGGGTAGGACGTTGTAGTATCGACAACGCTATGGTGCTGCACGATGATCCTGCCTGCAAAGAATTTCACGAACAGCCGGATGACGGCGAAAAAACAACTATGACACTGACAGAATACCAGCGGCAGGCCATGACGACGTGCATGCCCACCTGCAACAACTTTTCCTACATGATGCTGAACCTCGTCGGCGAGGTCGGCAAACTGGCCTCGAAGGTCGCAAAGGCCATCCGAAAAGGAGAGGCGACAATCAGCAACGGGCATCTGCGGCATCCGTCCACCCGTAGCATTGACGACGAGATGGAGGAGGCAATGATGCTGGAAGCTGGCGACGTATTGTGGCAACTTGCGGGCATCTGCTCGGTGATGGGCTGGGACTTGGAATATATCGCCCGCATGAACCTCGACAAGCTGGCCAGCCGGCAGCAGCGGGGCGTGATCGACGGGAACGGGGATAATCGTTAAAAAAAAGAGGCAACCCCGAAGGATCACCCCTGCCCAAAACAAAGATAGTGATTTATTTCGGGTTTACAACATGACGAAGCGAGAACTTATCGACAACATCGCAAGGGACGGGCTTGTTGAGCGGTTGGTGGCAAACGTTTGCCACCGCCGCCATCGCTCCCTCTCGGACCTCGTGCAGATGGTCTACGAGGCCCTGCTCAACTACGACGAAGAGAAGTTGATGCGCATCCACAGGCGTGGTGCGCTCAACTTTTTTATTGTACGGATTATCGAGAATTTATATTTCTCACGGACGAGTCCCTATTATCGGCAGATTCGGAGATTCGCCCAGCATAGCGATATCTTGAAAGATGAATGACGATCGCCACATTCGGCTGCGGCTCCTCGATGAGGAGTACACGGCCAGCAAGGGAGTGTTCGACGAAGACGACTCCCGCGTACGCCGTTGCAAGGCGGCGCTCCGAAGGTTGTCAGACTCAGACCGCCGTCTCTTCATCCTGTATGCCGACACGGGAAGTGTCCGCAAGCTGTCGCAGACTCTCGGTGTCAGCAAGTCGACGGTGCAGAACCGAGTATCCGAAATTCGTCGCAAACTTAAAAAGAGCATGAAATGAGATCATATTTTGACCTTCTCCTCCTTGCCGTTGTCATCGTGTATATCATCGACGTCAGCGGCGTAATGGAAAGTATCAAGGGCGCATTATCCCGATGGCTCGGAGCCAAGGTATCCAGGATTCGCCCTTTCGACTGCTCGCTCTGCATGATCTGGTGGGCGGGCATCATCTACATCATCGCCGTCGGAGAATTCTCGCTGCCCACTCTCACGTGGGTGGCAGTTCTGTCGGCCATGTCGACCCGCATCCATCGGGCTATCCAGTTTCTGCAGGATGCGGCCGACGCATTCTTTGATTTCCTCACCTCCAAAATAAACGGCCATGGCAACGAATAAGAATCTGCGTGACATATCGAAGCTGCCGCCGGAGGAGCATCGCAGGCTTTCCAGCAAGGGCGGGAAGGCCTCACAGAAGGCACTGCGCGAGTTGAAGACCATGCGCGAGTATGCCCGGGAGCTCGCGGCCATGAAGACGACGATCGTCAACCAGGACGGCACCGAGCAGGAGGTTCCCTACCTGGCGGCGGTCGTGGCCTCGCAGTACAAGCAGGCTATCGACAAGTCAGATACCCGGGCGGCGGAGTTCATCGCAACACTCCTCGACGAGTTGAAGCAGGCGCAAGTCATTGCCCCGAGCTTTGTGATTCAGGTCGGGGATGCCAAGCTGGCCGAGGAGCTGGCGAAGGCCGTAAAGGACAAATGACATGATCACGGAAGCGACATTCTCCCGCAACTTCCGTGAGAAGCTGCTGCCGGCGTGGAACCTGCATCCCCGCTACCTGGATTCGTGCGGAGGTGCCAGATCGGGGAAGACATACTCGATTCTGCAGATGCTTGTATTGAAGGCCCTGGCCGAGGCTGCCGACGGGAGCCCGGCGAAGATCACATCTGTGGTATCTGAGACTCTTCCCCACTTGAAGCGAGGAGCCATCCGTGACTTCAAGAGCATCATGCAGAGCTGGGAGATATGGAATGACCGCCAATGGAACCGAACCGACAACATCTTCACCTTCCCCAACGGAGGCATGATCGAGTTCTTTTCGGCAGACAGCCCCGGCAAGGTGCACGGCCCGGCCCGCGACCGGCTCTTCATCAATGAGGCGCAGAACGTCGACTACGAAACGGCCCGCCAGCTCTTCATCCGAACCCGCGACCGCATCATCATCGACTACAACCCAGTGCAGGAGTTCTGGGTACATGAAAACATCCAGGGACGGCCCGAGTGCGTGTCGATACATTCGACGTACAAGGACAACGATTTTTTGACTCCCGAGCAGGTAGCCGAGATCGAGAGCAACAAGGGATCGGGCAACTGGTGGCGGGTGTACGGTGAGGGCAAGATCGGGCAGGCCGAAGGCGTGATCTTCGACTTCACGCAGATCGAAGCCATGCCCGAGTCGTCGGATATGGTCGAGACATATGGCATCGACTTCGGATTCACCAACGACCCGACGGTGATTGTCCACGTCAAGGTGCACACCGGGCGAAAGGAGATCTACGTCGACCAGCTCGAATACCGAACCGGAATGCTCAACCGGGACATCATCCGAACGCTCGATGCGTACAAGGTGCCGAAGCGGACGATCCCTATCTTCGCAGATGCTGCAGAGCCCAAGAGCATCGCCGAGATTGCGCAGGCCGGATTCAACTGCAAGCCGAGCTACAAGGCGACACGCAAGGCCGAGCAGATCGCCTTCATGCAGCAGTATAAAATGTTCATCACGAAGCGGAGCGTAGAGGGCATCAAGGAGGCTCGCAACTACTGCTGGGCGAAAGACAAGGACGGGCGCCCGCTGAACGAGCCGCAGGCATTCGCCGACCACTTCATGGATGCGATGCGATACGCTGCCTATTCACCCTTTGCCGACTTCCGCAAGTCGGGACACTACAAGATCATCAACAGATAGCAGACTATGATAACCAACTACAACAGCCTCACGGTAGGCAAGTATGAGGCCCTGCTTCGAGCACGGGCCGACCACGAAGGCGATACGAACGAACTGAACCTTCACGTGCTGTCGATTCTCTCTGACATGACCGTCGACCAGCTCCTCGATCTGAAGGTACCGGAGTTCCGGGCCATGATGGACCGGGCGGGATTCCTTTGCACGGCACCTCGGCCGTCGGAGGTAGCCAGGCAGTACCGGTTCGGGGATCTGACCCTTGTACCCGTGACCGATGTCCGGAAGATGACGGCGGCGCAGTACATCGACTTTCAGAATTTCTCAAACGCCGGCGAAGGTCGACAGGCGGAACTGCTCTCCTGCTTCCTGGTGCCGAAGGGCATGAAGTACAACGACGGCTACGACATCCTCGAAGTACAGCAGGCAATCCGGGATTTAATGCCGGTGACGGCTGCTTTGGGGTTGCTCGCTTTTTTTTTGAGAAGATTGCATCGGTCAACAATCAATACCCTACGCTCTTCGGTAAAGAAGATGCCGAAGAACCCGCAGACGGCGGAGGCTATCCAGGCGACGAACCGGTTGATCCGTTCTCTGCAAAGTGGGGGTGGATTGCCAATGTCGATGCCGTTTCTGAATTGACGCGCACGCCGTGGGCTGAGGTGTGGGAGATGCCGGTCATTGAATTTCTCAACATGCTGGCATATCGCCGGGACAAGATCGAACAGAAGAAAAAAGAGCATCAGGAATGGATTCGAACACATTGATCAGTTTCTCGAACCTAGCTGCCGTGTTGGCAAAATACGGCGAGGCCGTATGCGAGGCATACCGAAAGGAGTTGCGAGACCGAGGAAAGGATGCTTCGGGACTCCTGTCGCAGAGCGTCCGGTATATGGTCAACCGGGACGGCACCACATACGCCGTGGATCTGTCGCTGCAGGACTATTGGAAGTATGTCGAGTACGGCCGCCGGCCGTTGAGCCGGTTCCCACCGTTGGACAAGATCCTGGAATGGATCAGAGTGAAGCCCGTAGTTCCCCGGCCGATGGACAACGGCAAGCTGCCCACGGAGAAGCAGCTCGCCTTCCTGATCGGGAGGAAGATCGCCGAGGATGGCATCAAGCCTACGCCCGCACTCGACACGGCGGTGGGGCTGACCTATGCCCAGTTCATCGACGAGATAGGACGGGCAATCACGGCCGATCTGTCGGATGCCGTGGATGGGGCTCTCGACAGCCTCGTGACGCGATGACCGCGGACGAAATCCGCGGATTGCATATTTCCCAAAAAAATAGACGAGTATGGCAATAACACCTATTTGGCAGGATCACACCGTGAGTGTGCAGACAGAAGAAGGGTCGATTTCTTATATCATCAAGTGCGACGGGACCACTATCTACGCAGGTAAAGCCTACAAACGACCAGGTGCTTCCGAGATATTGTTTGGCATTGGAGACGTATGCGCTTCTTTCTTGTCTTCGAATGCCGAAATAGCGAAGGCCACCACGGGGTTCATGGCTATCAATGAAATGCAAAGGATATTTGTCGTATATGATTTGTCCGGGACGGTACTTGCGACCGTAGATTTCTCCAACGATTGGAGTTACAAAGGCGCCACCCCAAACTTCGCATCGGACCCGGTACAGCGTAAAATTGACCCAAGGCAGCTTCTGCTGGCCTCGATGTATGAGGCGTTCAAAGTGATTGCGCAGATTGAAGGATCTACGCCTCAGACGCAAACACTCTACGATGGAGATCCCGCATCGGGCGTGGCTTGCGGCGACACAGCGTTGTTGTCAAATGCGACATCCGTCACTATATCCGCGAACACGACGGGCGGCACCGCGATCATGACCTACGAGGTCGTGAAACCATGCGCCCGATACGTGCTGTACTACGTCAACGCCTTCGGGGGCTGGGATTCGCTTCTGATGACGGGCAACGACAAGCGAGTCGACAACTACACCCGTGCGACGTACAAGAAGGTATACTCACCCGCAGATCTGTCGGACCGAGGCACGGTGAATTACCGAAACGACATTGAGCGGACGATCTCGCTCGTTACCGACTGGCTGACGGACGAGGAGTCGGCCAGGATGCACCATCTTTTCGGGTCGACAAATGTATACCTGCACGACCTCGTGGAGAACATCATCCGGCCCGTGACACTCACGGCCAAGTCGTGGACCGAAAAGACCTTCCGCAACAACGGGGCCAAGCTCGTGAATTATCAGATAGACGTAACCATTGCGCAGGATTTCGTGAGAATATGAGACGAACAATCAGACTATACATCGGCGATGCTGAGGCCGATCTTTCCACCGATTCGCTGGTGCAGATGAACTATAAGGCCGACGACCTGAACAGCCCGGCCGTCGTCAAGAACAGCTATTCCCAGCAGGTGACGCTGCCGTCGACGCGCAACAACGATGCGATCTTCGGCATGATGTTCCGGGCCGACCGTAGAACCACATCCGGGAGTGGCGGCACCGGTACGGATTTCAGCCCGCTGGTCCGCACTCCGTTCTCGATATACAGCGAGGCCGGGGAACTGCTGGAATCCGGATACATGAAGCTCGACAGCGTGACCGACAAGAACGGCACCGTAACGTATGGCGTTACGCTATACGGCGGTCTCGGGTCGTTCTTCTACACGCTGTCTTATGACGACGAGGGCAATGAGCTCACGTTGGCCGATCTCCCGCTGTTGAGCGACGACCCGGAGGACAAGATCGAGTTTACGATCAACAAGGAGACCGTGGCCGAGGCGTGGGCGGCACTCCGCAGCGGGACTGACGGACCGTGGCAGGTCGTGAATTTCGCACCGGCCTACAACGGACTGCCGGAGGGGGATTTCAGCGCGGACACGGCCGTCGGGGATCCTGCCCTGGTGGGAGGTAAGACGTCCTATCCGTCGGGCGGGAACAGCTATTCGACCATCGACGGGTGCGCGCTGTACGATCTCGGCGAGGACTTCACGGAGTGGCAGACAAAGGATTTGCGGAGCTATCTGCAGCGGCCCGTGTTCTCGGTGAAGGGCATGATTGCGGCGATCGGCCGTTATGCCGCATCGAAAGGCTTCAAGCTGAACCTTGATAGCGTGTTCTTCAATTCAGCAAATAAGGCGTATGAGAAGGCGTGGGTAACGCTTCCGCTGCTGACAACATACGAGCAGGATGGGGAGTCTGGAGAATGGGACGTTAGCGGGAACGCATCTTCTGGAAATGTGTATGCGGGGGATTATAGAGCCGGATTGACCGCAACGCTCAATCCCGGCAGCACGTCACCGGATGCACTTGTTACCGTATCGCTGGTGCCGTCCATTTATTTGACAACATCCCCCCTTGCGAGTGGCGACTATGCTTATCTCAATAATCCAGCCAACCTCCCAAACGTTCCGTATCACGGAACTATGCTGTTTCTGCAGCTTCAATTGCTGGACGATCTAGGAGGAGTTGTAGCGGCAAGCCCAATCCAGGAATACATATCGTCTCAACTGGACTCGATGATGTCGCCGATGGATTGGGCAAATCTCGGGATCTTGGATGGGGCATATTACGGTAGCGGAGCCCGGCTCACAGAATGCGGAAGGCTCGATAAGGTTACGACACGTGAGGGATCTTCGCATAGCATTCCGAATGCTTCCATCCAAACCATGACTGTATCAGGAGTGGGATCTACGATCGCAGTCCTTCGGGTATGGGTACGGATTATCAATTACGCCAGAGTATCCGGAGTCGTAACGTGGTCGATGACATCGAACGAGAATATGAGGTTATCATCAAACTATGTTGATCTGAGAACATACGATGTCAAGTTATACGGTGTGAATGTATCATCCGGGACTCTGGAATATAACATAGGCGCTCAGCTGCACAGCGACTCGAAGATTACGCAGTCTATCATGCTGTCCGACACGATGACCCCGGCGGAATTCCTGCTGTCGTACTCCAAGACTTTCGGGCTGTCGTACACCTACGACAAGGGTTCGAAGACCGTGTCGCTGCTGACCCGCAATTCGCTCTACACCGAGGATGTCGTGGACATCGAGGATCGCATCGACCGGTCGAAGGACATTAAGACTACGCCGCTGGTCTCCGAGTCGAAGTGGCTCTCCTTCGCTTCGGGCGAGCTGGAAGGGGAGTTTGTCGAGTTCTACAAGAAGAAGTACGGCCGCGAGTACGGCGCGCAGCGCGTGAATACGGGCTACGACTTCAATGCCGACACGACGGATGTCCTCGAAAGCTCCGAGTTCGCGGGAGGCGCCGAGGTGCTGGAGAAGTCGATCTACTTCAACAACGTGACCAGCCCGACGGGAGACCTTGCCGGGCGTCTTCGCATCTGCTCGACATTTCTCAATGGGCAGGCGTCGTACAAGCTGTTTCTGAACGGCACGGATCCCGATACGAGCATCGATATGGAGGGTATCACGCCTGACGGCACCGCCACCGTCACGCCGTTCAATTCCGATCTGCCGTCCTACGACGTCATCCCCAAGCTGCAATGCCATACGGATGACGAGAGCGCGACGGATGGGTTTGGGGTCCTGCTCTTCTTGCGTGGCAGCATTGCAGATGACGAGGCGGCAGCAACGGCCTACGCCCGATTCATCATTACCGACGATTCGAGTGCGATGTACGATCTGAACGGTGGACCATGCTGGGAGTTGTCGAACGGAATTGCCGCAAGCGATATGCCGATATTCGGACGTCATTGGCTGAACGGCAACGAGATCGAGCAGACGATGGATTTCGGCATCCCGGCCGAGATCGACATCCCCAATCTGTCGGTAGACTCCGAAGCGGCTATCTACACCCGCTATTGGCAGAAGTACATCGAGGATATGTACAACGTAGACACGCGGATCTGCTCGGCATATGTCGACTTTCGTGGCATTCAGGTAGGGGAAGAGCTGCTCCGCAAATTCTTCTTCTTCGACGGAGCCATCTGGCGGCTGAACGGCATATCGAACTACTCACTGACGACCGTCGGTACAACACAATGCGAGTTCGTGAAGGTGATGGATACATCGGCCTACACCGATGGACAGAATGTTCCGTATGATATTGGACTTCAACTTACCACCGATGGCACATCTCTGTACGTGCAAACATCCAGGCCGCTGAGGAATGGAGAACGAATTTCTATTTTGACGCGAGGAAGCGGTAGGTTTAGCTTGCCACCGAACAATGGGTTCCAACGTGTCCATAGACGTTCCTATCGTCGATGGCACATACCATACAATAATTTCCCTGTGTCGGGAAACGGGAAAATAACGATTCCTGCTCCCGGCTTGACAAACACTTATCGATGGAGAATAGATACGGACGCTAGAACGGGGCTTCGATATCTGCACATAGTCAAAGCCAACCGGTCGACGGGCTTCGGCTACAATATCACCGGAGATATGGATCGTGTCGTTACTTATGCGGTCGCCGTGGTAGCGGGGACGAGTTTCCTTTCGAAGGAGATTTCAAACCGTTGCTACTTTGAATCAAGGGCTCACGTAAGGGACGGCGAACTCACCCAAGAGTTCGTTGTGCCAAAATAAAGGCCTTATTCCACCGAAGTGAAACAAGGCTATCCGCTTGGACGAGACTCCAAGCAAAGGCAAAGATAAACATTTTTCGTAAAAAACCAAAAAATAATGGCAGAAGATATCAAACGAGTGATCGAGGTGGATGCGACATCCAGCTCAAAGACCATCCGGGAACTCCGGGAGGAGATCGAGAAGCTGAAAAAGACTCTCTCGGAATTGACGGCAGGGACCAAGGAGTTCGGCGAGGCGCAGGCCCGAATGTCGCAGGCGCAGGAGGAGGTCAACCAGGCAATGGAGATCAGCGCCAAGGACGAGGATGCGCAGGTCAAGAGTATGCAGGAGCTGCGGGCGATCATCGACGAGAATACGGGGTCGTTCGGCTTCCTCGTGGCCCGTATGCAGGAGTTGAAGGCGGGCATCGACGCTACCAATGCCCGGATCAAGCAGATCACCAAGGACTACGACGAAGGCCGGATGGCCGTCGACGACTACAACCAGGAGCTGCAGGAGAACCTGGAAGAGTTGCAAAAACTCCGCACGGAGCAGGGCGATGTCCGCTCCTCGCTGAACGCCTCGACAAAGGCCCTGCTTGCGGCCAAGGGATCCTACGTCGAGATGTCGCAGACGCTGGGCCAGCTCCGCAATGCCTACCGGCAGTTGAGCAAGGAGCAGCGGGAGGGAGCTGTCGGCACCGAAATGCTGGGGCAGATCAAGCTGCTCGACGCGGAGCTGAAGGAGGTCGACGCCTCAATGGGCAATTTCCAGCGAAATGTAGGCGGATACGAAGAGGCCCTGAAGCAGGTGTTGCCTCCGCAGGCCGGGCTGATTGTCGACCTCGGGAAGTTGAGCGTCGAGGGTGGCGGTATTCCGTCGCTGTTCACCGGCATGAAGAACAGCATCGTCGGCATGACAAAGGCGGCTGTCGCTTTCATTGCCACGCCGCTGGGCGCGACATTGACGGCGTTGGCCGCTGCCGCTGCTGCGGCGTTCGCTCTGTTCAACGCTCGCAACAAGGAGATCGAGAAGCAGGCCGAAGCCAGCGCCAAAGCATTGGAGAAGCAGAAGGAGCAGATGGAGCGATTCGACCTTGAAATATCCCGAGAAGTGGAACTGCTTCGGGCAGACGGGAAAGAGCAAGAGGCGAATGCGTTGGCTCGAAGATCGGTTACCGATGCGATGAACAAGGCACAGCAGGCTGTGGATGAATATCGCGAGAAGTACAATCAGATGTCCGCCAAGGAGCAAAAGGCAAATGCTGAAACTTTGAAGGGGTACGAAGACGCCTTGCAGGCCCGCATCGACGCCTGGGAAGAGGTGATCCACGAGGATGAAGTACGCCGCCGGACGGAGTTGAGAGAGGAGCGCGAGCAGAACGAGAAGCTGAAAGAAGAATGGGCAAAGGCTGCCGCAGAGAAGCAGCGCATCGCCGAAGAGACGAATGCAGCTATCCTGGAGGCCAACGCCGCCTTCCGGGATGAAACGGCCCTGATGCAAGCCGAACAGGGCGCCGGCACGCAGAGCGGGGATCTCGCCCTGGCGCAGGAGCAGTTCCGGCAGGAGCTGGCCGCCTTCGAGACGATGGTCGACGAGAAGCAGATCGCCGAGGAACTGGCGATGGAGCGCCGCAAACTGATGCTAGAACAATACGGGCAGGAGATTGCCGATATCCAGGCCAAGTATCTGAAGCAGGAGAACGACCAGCTTCTCAAAGCACTCGACGAAGAAATGGCCGCCGAATTTGAGGCAGACAAGGATCTCGTTTCGCAGGAATTGAAGAACTCCAAAGAACGCCAGAAGATAGCCGATGCCGAGTACAAGCACAAGCAGATGATCACCCAGCAGACCGGGGCACTCCTGCAAGCCGGTGCGCAGCTTGCAGGCGAGAGCACGGCAGTAGGCAAGGCAATGGCTGTGGCTGCGGCAACCATATCGACCTATCAGGCTGCACAAGCGGCCTACCAGGCGGCTTTCATGCCGGTGCCCACCTATGCAAGTCCGGTATTGGGAGCCATCAACATGGCGGCAGCCATTGCCACGGGTTTGGCAAACATCAAGAGCATTCTTTCGGTCGACTCTTCGGGTGGCACGGGATACGGGTCGTCCAGCTCCACCGGTGCCACGGTTACCACCCCGGCGGTCGTCACACCTCCGGCCGTGGTGCAGGAGGTTGAAACGGTTCGCTCGCTCACCGGTGCCAGCGAGGAGGAACGACTCAATCAGATGGCCAGCAGTCAGCGCGTCTACCTGGTCTATTCGGACGTCGAGCAGGCCGGGAGGCGAGTGCAGGTCCAGCAGTCGGAGACGAGTTTCTAACAGCCCGGATGACGGGTCAAGGTCGCAGGAAACTGCGGCCTTTTTTTGTGCCCTGTTGGACAGAAAACGGGCAATGAATATTTCCCGGTAGAATGGCAACTTTTAATCGAAATATACCCTTCTACTGGGCAGAATTGAGCGACAACGAGGACGGCATGGTGTGCGTATCTCTTGTCGACGATCCGGCCGTTGATCGCAACTTCATGGCATTCTCGGCCGAGAAGAAGATTCCCGTGTGCGCGATCTCCAACGAGGAGAAGCGACTCGTGCGCGGTGTTCTCATGCGTGCCGACTTCCCGATCTATCGCGTCGCCCCCACCGGTGAGGAGTTCTACATCATCTTCTCGGCTCCTACGATTCGCCGCATGACCGAGCGGTTTCTCGAACAGGGGAACCAGGGTAACGTCAACACAATGCACATCCCCGGATCCGACGTCGATGGGGTCAACCTCGTGCAACTTTTCATCAAAGACAAATCGGCTGGCATCGACCCGGCGGGCTTCGAGGACGTGGAGGACGGCAGCCTATTCGGCGAGTACCACGTGTCCAATGATGCCGTGTGGTTGGACATCAAGGCCGGGAAGTTCAAAGGCTTCTCCATCGAGGGGATATTCTCTGTGTCCAAGGATTCACATCAGTTCAACAAACAACAAATCAACGAAATGGCAAAACTTGAAAAACTCAAGACTCGGCTGGCAAAGCTCCTGGCCGAGTTTGGCGTCGTGTCCACCGACAAGGGTGCTCTCTACTGGGACGGCGACGAGGATCTGAAGGCCGGCGACATGGTCCAGAAGGAGTCCGAAAGCGGCGAGCGCAGCGTGGCTCCCGATGGCCAGTACACCACGGAGGACGGCAAGACCATCACCGTCGTGGATGGCAAGGTCTCCGAGATCGTCGACCCGAAGGCCGAGGTTGACGGCGCGGGCGAAACGCCTCCCGCAGGCGGTGCCGACCCGATAGGCCCGGAAGGCGACCCGTCGTCCCGTGACTCCGAAATGCAGGAGATCCGCAAGGAGATCTCCGACATCCGCGACATGGTCGAAAAGCTCATAGGCGCGGTTGAATCCACCCGGTCCGACGTGAAGGCCATGAAGCAGACTCCGGCCGCTTCGTCGGCACACGAGGAGTTCAAGAACCTCACCCCCGGCAAGACTGGAGATTCGCGGCTCGATCACCTGGCCGCAGTCGTAGGAGCGAACGCGAAAAAGTAACCAAAAACAGCAGACAACATGGCAACGAAAAACATCATTGCAACGTCGCTCCCCGAGTATGTGGAGCAGAACAAACTGCCGCTGATCAACAAAGTTGTGTTCGGCGGCCGCACCATCGGACTGATGGTCAAGCAGACCGGCATCAAGACCAAGGCCGCTATCAACTACCTCGACACCGACCCGACCTTCCAGGACGGAAACGGCTGCGGATTCACGGCACAGGGTACCGCGACCCTTACCCAGCGCGAGATTGAGACGGGCCTCATCAAGGTGAACATGGACTTCTGTCCCGACACCCTGCTGGGCAAGTACGCCGAGTATCTCGTGCGCATCGGCGCCACCAGCGAGGAGCTGCCCTTCGAGCAGTACCTCATGGAGAACATCATCAGCCACATCAACAACAAGATGGAGATCGCCGTATGGCAGGGAGACACGTCGTCCGGCGACGATAACCTCAAACGCTTCGACGGTATGCTCAAGATCGCCACGGACGAGGCGGATGTCGTCGACGTGGCCATCGCCAAGGACACCCCGGCCTACGACGCCATCAAGCAGGTCTACATGGCCATCCCCGAGGAGATCATCGAGCGCAGCGACATCTACATCTTCGTGTCTCCGGAGCTGTTCCGTGAGTTCACGCAGGAGATGGTGGAGAAGAACTACTACCACTACTCCGGCCCGCAGAACGAGGCGCCCCGCGAGTTCATCTTCCCCGGCACCAACGTCCGCGTAACGAGTACGCTCGGCCTCGCCGGAAAGAAGAACATCCTGGCGACGTACCGCGAGAACATGTTCTACGGATGCGACGTCGAGAGCGACAAGGAGGAGATCAAGTTGTGGTTCTCGGACGACGACGACGTCTTCAAGATGAAGGTCAAGTGGAACGCCGGAACGCAGTTCGCATTCCCCGACCGCGTGGTACTCGGAACCATCGCCACGGAATAAGCAACCAGGTCCGGGCGGGCTTCGGTTCGCCCGGGCCATAAACTTCAAGAAAATGGCATGTTCGCAAACTTTTAACGGCATTCCCTACGATTGCGCCTCGACTATGGGCGGCATTCGTGAGGTCTATATCGCCAACTATGACGACGTCGAGAACGTGACCGCAGAGTCGGATCAGATCAACGCCATCACCATGGTGGCGGAAAAGAAGTTCAAGAAGTATCTTTTCCGAAAGGGCACCAGCAGCATGACGTCGACGCTGAATGTCGACCAGGCGAACGGCGTGAACTACGTCAGCACCGACCTGGTCATGCTGTTCAGCAAGATGGAAACGGCGAAGCGCATCGAGATCAACGCAATGGCCACGGGCGAAATGGCCGTCATCGTCAAGGACAACAACGGCAAATTCTGGTATCTCGGCTACGACGAGCCGGTGATGGCCAGCGCCGGAGACGGTCAGACCGGGACGGCGGCATCGGACGCCAACCGGTACAGCATCACACTGCAGGATCAGTCGCTCGCCTTCCCTTACGAGGTGGAGGCATCGGTCATCGAGACTATCGTCGATTAACCAACAACCATCCGGGGCGCATCGACAACCGGTGCGCCCTTTTTTCTGAAACATGAAACTGACGCAAGAAGAAATAGCAATCGTATCGAAGTGGGAGATGAATCTCCGTACGGCGGTGCGGTCGAAGTACCTCCGGCACGTGGGGCGCATGGCCATTGAGACGATGGTGCCTATCTACGAGCGGGCGACGGGTTACCGCATTCGCGTGAACAGCAACTGCGGGGCCTGTGTTCTTAACTTCCTGCAGCGGATGGGCGCTATCTACTTCGCAGATCTCGAAGAGATGGAAGCAGCCAAAAACGCACAGCCGGAGACCGTGGCGCCCAAGCGCCAAACGAAAAGGAAAAAGCAATGATCTACGCCAAGCAGACATCCGACGTACAGACGCTCTACATCCCGCGCAGCATGTTCATGACGCAGGCCGGGGTGTTCGTCCTCTCCGTGAAGAATACGGTGGGGCTTGATCGCATGGGCATCAAGCCGGACGGCGTTGTGCTCGGCCCGCTGTATTACGAGGTAACCGTGTCATTCCCGGATGGCATGACGGAGGGCGAATACGAGTACGAACTCACGCAGGGAGGGTGTCTGATGGCTTCAGGTCTTATGATTGTGGGCGATTACGACGAGCCGATATCGGAATTTGCCCAATCAATTCAATACAAGCAGTATGGCAGATGACAAGAAGAAAATATCGCTGTCGTTCGCGGCGTTGAACCCGTACATAGAGCAGTCGATCATCTCACCCAAGGAGGAGAAGTATCCCGGCCGGGAGTTCATCCAGTGGGGTGATCATAATGCATATCCCGACTACCTCGAAGATCTCTGCGAGAATGTCGCATCGCTGCAGAGCATCATTGACGGGTCGGCCGACTATGTTTGCGGCGAGCGGGTCAACGTGTCGAGAGCCCTGCAAGGTCAGTACATGAACCGGAAGAAGCAGACGGCCGACGACCTGGTCCGTGACTTGGCCGTCTCGTTCTTCACCTACGGTGGATTCGCCGTGCAGGTGATCCGCAGCCAGAGCGGCGACATCGCCGAGCTGTACGCCATGGACATGAAGAACCTGCGCTGCGACAAGGATAACGAGGTATTCTACTACTCGGAGACGTGGAATCGCCGCTTCTCCATGGTCAAGACGCTCGTGTATCCGAAGTTCATCCCGGATGCGCGCGGCATCGCTTCATCCGTGCTGTTCGTCAAGAACACGGCATACCACACCTACCCGAGGCCCAAGTATGCCGCCTGCCTCAAAGCCTGCGAGATCGAGAGAAGCATCGACGAATACCACCTGAACTCCATCAACAACGGATTCATGGGGTCAGCCCTTATTAACTTCAATAATGGATCTATGACGGACGAAGAGATGGAGGAAATCGAGAAGGGTATCAACGAGAAGTTCGCCGGCAAGAACAACGCAGGGCGTATCATAATCGCATACAACGACACGAAGGAGAACGCCACAACTATCGAGAGCATCGACGTGCCCGATTACGGTGACCGCTACGACTCCCTCGCAAAACGAAGCCGTCAGCAGATCTTCACGGCCTTCCGGGCCAACCCCAACCTGTTCGGAATCCCGACGGAGAACCTGGGATTCTCGCAGGAGGAGTATGACGCCGCCTTCAGACTCTACAACCGGACGCAGATCATGCCGGTGCAGAAGCTCATCTGCAGATCCATCGGCAAAATCTTCGGCGACCAGAACTATATGACGATCGAACCTTTTACACTTGTGCAAAATGGCAGAAGTTCTACTGACATCTGAGGAGTTCGTGAAGAGCATCTCGAACATCAGCGACAACCTCGCCGGGAAGTATATGCTTCCGGCTATCCGCGAGGCGCAGGAGATCAACCTCCGGGAGATACTCGGAGATGCCCTCACGGACAAACTGAAGGAGATCGTGGAATTGGGGCAGGTGAATAACCCCGAGAATGCGATATACAAGGAGTTGATCGAGGTCTCGCAATACTTCCTCGCCTATCAGACGATCGCGGGGCTGCCCTACAAGGTAGGATACAAGATCGGGAACATCGGCGTGGCGAAGACTACCGACACCAACGTGCAGGGTAGTACGCTTGCCGAGATCTCGAACATCCAGAACTACTACCAGAGCAAGGCGGACTTCTATGCGGCCAAGATCCAGCGCTTCGCCATGGAACACTATGCGCAGCTCCCGGAGCTGACGCAGAACGACTGCTACCACATTCGAAAGAACCTTCACAGCTCCGCAACGTGCAGCATCTGGCTGGGCGGCGCTCGTGGCAAAATATACGGAAAGAAATGACGCTCGAAGAAACAATCCGCACGCTTGAAGCCGTCGCCCTGCAACAGCAGAGCGTGGCGATGGTCATCGACAACGACATCTTCAAGCTCAACGCCATCCCCAATGCCAAATATGCGGTGTTCGCCTACACGCAGGGCGAGCATCTGACCAGCGTGAGCGGGGATCTGGCAACATACCGGCTGACCCTGTTCTATGTCGACCGCCTGCTGGCCGACAAGAGCAATCAGACGCAGATCCAAAGCACGGGGACGCAGGTGCTCCGCAATATCCTGACGATGATGTCGGAGTTGGACTTCCAGGTAGACAATATGCCGATCCAGCCCTTCACCCAGCAGTTCGTAGACGAATGCGCCGGCGTGTACTGCTCGGTGGCTATCGGAGCCGCCAATGGCTGCGAGTGTATGCCGGGATTCACTGAGGTCCTCCGCAAATTGAATGCGGCGACTGATAAGGCCAATGAAGCTGCAGATCGGGCAAGCGCTCTTGCCGACAACCCTCCCAAAATCGTGCTCAACGATCAAGGCTATTTCTGGGCGTTCTACGACGAGGACACGAAGCAGTATGTGGTTTCGGAATATCCGGCTCGAGGCGAGAAGGGCGACCCTGGTGCTACGGGAGATCAAGGCCCCCAAGGCCCGGAAGGTCCCCAAGGTCCGCAGGGCGAGAAGGGTGACACCGGAGAAACGGGGCCGCAGGGCCCCAAGGGCGACACGCCCGTTCTGACGGCGCAGCCGGACGGCACAATCCTATCCGACGGTGTGGTGCTTACGGACGTCCTTAAGGTCGCCGCGGAAAATTCGGGCACGCAAACGGCACGGGTCGAGGAGTTGGCCGACAATCCGCCCAAGATCGTGGAGGTGGACAGCATGCCCTATTGGGCTTTCTATGACCTCGAAACGAAGCAGTACGTCACCTCGGAGTTCCGGGCCGACGACGGCACCATCGTGCAGCAGGTCGAGGGTTCTGCCGTTTCGCTCGATGTCAAGGGCGGGACGATGTACGTCTGCGGAGAACTGACCTCGCTGAATATTGCGAGCGTCGAGAACTCGACGAAGCCGTCGATCATCCGCTTCACGTCGGGAGCAACCAAGACGCAGTTCTCCTATCCGGAGAATTTCAATATCACGGGCTGGACGAAACCCGAGGAAAACAAGAGTTACACCATCTGCGTGCTGTTTGGCGCAGGAAACATGACCTACGATGAATAGCCTGCTCTATTACTACAACAACGTGCAGAAAATGGCCGCCTACCGGCAGGCCAAGCGGATGCAGCGCGGAACGAAGTTGGGATATGACGAGCCCCCTGCTTTGGGTACAACTACAAAATTTGTAACACCGGCTATTGCTATTGGCACAGATGATTTCTCTTTGGAGTATTACGGTAATACCTATGGAGGTGGCGTATCTACTGGTAGATACAATATTTATCAAGCAGGTATATTTTCAGCTGGACCTACTTCTATAGGTCAGAATGGAATATACAATATTTCTTTAGGAGGAGAGTCTATTGGAGTATTCAATTTTAATCTGCCTGATTTAGAAGAAAGTTTTCATTTGGCCGTTACCCGTCAAGGAACAACGGTAAAGGTCTATATCAATGGCGAACTGAAGGCCACCAAGGAGCAGAGCGAGGTGAAGGACTTGGGTGATCTGCAACTCGCTATCGCCAACTCCTCGGACGTGGGATTCGTTAGGGTGTGGAACTACGCCCTCTCTGCCGACGAGATCGCCACGCTCTACAACAACAACGACCCGATGGGGTACGTCGTACCGAAGGCGAAAAGGGACAGCCTCCTCGCGGAATACCTGCCGCAGAATCTGATGTATAGTAAGGACGACAAGGCGATCGCAACCTCCTGGCTCGACAGCGCGAAGCAAATGCCTTTGTCGGACGAGTACATGGAGCCGCTGTTCCAGTCGATCGGAGGTTACGACATGGCGGCAAACGGCGCGCCGGAGATACTCTACAATGAATAACAAACAGCAATCGCTATGCAATACGCAAAACTTGAAAACGGATATTTGATCCCGGCTCCCGGCGAGGTGCGGCAGGGCGGGATGGTCATCATGAACCCCGGGCCGGAGATCCTCGGTCCGATGGGGTACAAACCCGTGGAATATGCGGAGCGCCCGGAGATCACGACCCCGGGCAACGAACTCCGCGAGGTCTACACAGACAACGGCGATCGCATCACGGTGACGTGGGAGGAGTACACCCCGGAACCTGCGCCGTATGTCCCCGAGCCGATCCCCGATACGACGATCCGGCAGGTGCCCATGTTTGCTACGATGGCGGTGAATACGATGTCACTATCCGACGAGCAATCGCTGGAGATCAAGGACCTTTATCCCGAATGGGCATCGTTCATCGGCAAGTCGCTCGACGCCGGATTCAAGGTGCTCTACGAAGGCAGGCTCTACAAGGTCCGCCAGCAGATTGCCACTGTGCTGGAGAATCAAGCTCCGTCAGAACTTACCGCCGCACTCTACGAGGAGATCAACGAGACCGCAGCCGGAACGCTGGACGACCCGATTCCGTACAACGGAAATATGGAGTTGTTCGAGGGAAAATACTACTCACAGAATGGCGTGACCTACAAGTGCACTCGCTCCACGGGGCAGGCGGTGTACCACGATTTGAGTGCCCTTGTGGGGCTTTACGTTGAAAAGGCATGACGACCATAAAACAGATCTTCGACAAAATCATCGGCTGGCTGAACCGGATCCCCGCCGACAAGTACAAGCACCAGGCGCTGGGAGCGGACATTGCGGCCGTCGTTCTGCTGGTGCTGGTGGCATTCGTCCCCCGATGGCTGGCGCTGACGGCCTCGGTCATTGCGGTGATCGTGGCGGCTGTCGGCAAGGAAAAGGCCGACGCCAAGACGGATCTCCGCGATATCGTGGCCACCCTATGCGGAGGCGCCGTCGTGTGGCTCCCTTTCCTGATTGCAATCCTGATTGTGTAGTGATATGTTCGACATCCTCCTCGATACATTCGGGCTCGAGGCCATCGTCCTGCGGCGGGCCGCCCTGTTGGAGATCATCATCTGGGCGGTGATGCTCGTGGCCGTGATGATCGACATGCGGGCCGGGATCCGCAAGGCTCGGGCGCTGCATCAGCCGATCGATTCGCACGGCCTGCGTCGCACCTTCACCAAGTTCGGCGACTACGGCAAGGTCACGGCGCTCTTCATGTGCGTGGATGTGCTGGGCCTGCTGTTCGGCCTCTACTCGATGCCCTACGCCTCGGGAGCTGCCGCCGTGATCGCGGTCGGCATCGAGGCGTGGAGCGTGCGCGAGAACCTGCGTGCTGCGCGCTCCTCGGCGGCCAAGGTGACGGACATCGTGGCGGGACTGGCCAAGACGCAGGACATGAAGGAGGTGATCGAGTTCATCCGGCAGCTCGATCGCGTGCGGGCCGAGGCTGCGAGTAAAACCAAAGACCAAACCTAATAAAACATTGCAATTATGACAAAGACAACCAAAATCATTCTGATCGTTGCCGCCGTGCTGGTGGCTCTTGTCGTGCTGTTCAACTTCCTGCCCGGTGGTGTTCGCATCGCCTCGACGATCTCCTTTGCCGCGGGTATCGTGGGCGGAATCGTGGCCAAGACGTTGTATGACCGTGAAACCAAAAAGAAGGAGGCCGAGGTATGAAGATCCTCCTGGACAACGGCCACGGCGAGGAGACGCCCGGCAAATGCTCGCCCGTGTGGCCGGACGGATCGCGCCTGCGCGAGTATGAGTTCGCCCGGGACATCGTGCGCCGGATCTTCGATCGGCTGCACGCCCGGGGCGTCGTGGCGGAGATCGTCGTCCCCGAGCTCCGGGATGTGCCGCTGTACGTGAGGGCCAACCGCGTGAACGGCATCTGCGACGTCGCCGGGAAGTCGAACTGCCTGCTGGTGTCGGTCCACGCCAATGCCGGCGGCGGCACCGGCTGGGAGGCCCACACCTGCCTGGGCGATTCGATGTCGGACCGCTATTCGGCCCTCTTCTACGAGAAGGCCGGGGAGGCGTTCGGCAAGGAGTGGATGATCCGGAAGGGGAGCGCCGACCCTGCAGATCCCGACTGGGACAGCAACTTCGCGATCCTGCGCGACACGAAGTGCCCGGCCGTGCTGACCGAGAACTTCTTCATGGACACCGAGCGCGACTGCCGTTTTCTGCTCTCGGAGGAGGGCCGGGAACGGATTGCCGCGATGCACGTCGAGGCGATCATGGCCTGCATCGAGTATCACCAAACCCAAAGCTGACATGAGACGCATTTTCTACAACAGTTGGCTGGCCAAGTGCCTGCTTTGGCCGGGATATTCCACGGCCATGCTCTTCGGCTATATCTGCACGAAGCGCAAGTCGAGCACCCCGCTATCGTATAAGACGAAGCAGCATGAGAGCATCCATGCCGAGCAGTACAACGAGGTCACGATGCTCGCATTCCTGGTTGCCCTGATCCTGCAGATTATCTTCGGCGGAGGCTGGTGGTTCGTGCCGGTTCCGGTCGTGTATTACGTGCTGTACTTCCTCGAAGCGGCTTTCACGTGGCTGGTTCGTCTCTGTACGAACGGATGGACCGCAGCAGCAGAGATGGCCTACGATAACTCCATGTTCGAGCAGGAGGCCCGGGCCGGAGAGGATGTTGCCGGGTACATCGAAACGCGGAAATACCTCGCCTTCCTGCATTATTTCGGACGGATATGAGCCGCTGGGTGACAACCGTGATTGCCTTGTCCGCCACCTTCCTCGGAGGGTGGTGGCTGGGGCGATACGTCTCCCGGCCGGAGATCGTCGAGCGGGTGCGGGTCAATACGGTGTTCTACGAGCGGCCGAAGCCGTTCGCGGTGGCGGAGCGCCCGGTGGCGGTGCATGTGCCGCGGATGCTGTTCGCCCCGGCCGACACGGTGGACCGGATGGTAGTCGTCGGCGACAGCGTGCAGATAACGGTCACGGAGCGCACGTTGGAGTACCGCGACTCGACCTATTACGCCCGGGTTGTCGGGCCTGTCGTGGGGCCGCTGGGGCCCCGGCTCGACTCCTTCGAGACCTACAACAAGACGGTCGAGCGGGTGCAGCTCGTCCGCGAATCTTACGCCTGGGAACTGGGCCCCGCGATGGGGGCCTGGATGACCTCGGACGGCAGTGGGGTGTGGGCTGGCGCCTACGCCCGGCGAACATTCGGCCGATTCAGCGTGTCGGCCTCGGCGGGATACGACCCCCGCCAAAAAAGCGCCTTCGGCCAGATAGAGGCCCGCATGGCGCTGTGGAGACGGTAGCCCTATTTCAAGGCGTTAAGGGCGGCCTTTACGAAGTCGGCCATGCTCAACCCTCTTTCTTTTAGAATCGCATTCAGCTCTGCTCGGGTATCGACCGGAATCCGAAACGACATGGATACCGTTTCGACGCTTGACGGCTTTCTTCCGGCACCTGGCCTCCTGCCTCCGCGGCTCTCCTTGCTATTCATGTTTCGTGATTTTTTGAAGCAGAGAGACCGACTCGCGTGCCGATTTTAGTGCATTGATGAATCGGTCGGATCCGGCTTCCCCGTTCATGTCTTCAAGGCGGTCTCGTTGCGATTCGGCCATGCGGATTACGTCGTCGATTGCGGCGATCTGATCGTCAAACGGAAGACCCTCTCGCCTGACTGCTGACTCCTCGCCGTGCAGATAGGCTTTCAATGCCTTCTTCATCAGCGGCCGGAGCCGGTTGATATGCGCAACCGGTTCGTAAAGCATTCGCACGATCTCCAGAACACAGATCGCCTCACCGATGACGGCGAATATGTATCGGTTGTCGATCTCCGATTCGGTGAACCCTTCCAGGCTCTTCTCGAACTCCCCGCGTCGAGACTTGGGCAGTTTGTAGACTCGGGCAATGAATCCGACCTCTTTGTCGGGGCAGACAACGAAGTCGTCGGAGAAGCGGGACGCTTCCGACCGACGGCTCCGGTCAATGATGAATGCGGGGTATTCTCTTCCCATTACTTGATAAGTTCTCCTTTTAGGATTTTACTCTTCACGCGGATCGTGACGGATCCCTTTCCGATGAATTGCTCCATCACGCGGCGGAGCTCATCGACATTCAGATTCTTTTTCCCGAAGGATACGATCTGATCGCCTTCTTGATATGCTCCTACTCGGCCAGAATAGAATATGTCGGGGTTGGCCTGGAATGAACCCTTCGCGTTGGCAATCATTCGGCTTGCATCGTCCAGGGAGATGTGGTAGGGAATCTCGCGGTTGTTCACCGCATTTTCGATGATGGTGGAAATTGAAATAGTGTTTTTCATAATCACCGCTTAAAGCCCGTCGGCTGTTCTATTGGTTGACAATGCAAATATAATACGAATATTTGAATTATGCAAGCATTTTTCAAAAAAATGTTTCACCGTTTCACTAAATATTTCAGCATGCTATCGTAATATTTGCGGAAATGAAAAATAGTAACGTTCAATTTCCGCAAGCCAAAATGAGATATGCCGAAATTCAATAGTCCCGGCAGCTCAAC